>Ga0182011_10000222_pt1 | contig 48200 bp, 41 predicted proteins | sample 711E1DmetaG_FD_120481 | JGI IMG/M metagenome (GOLD analysis project Ga0182011, IMG submission 120481) | Permafrost microbial communities from Stordalen Mire, Sweden - 711E1D metaG | ecosystem: Environmental > Terrestrial > Soil > Wetlands > Permafrost | place: Sweden: Stordalen | collected...
GAAGCCAGCTTGCTGAAGCCAGCTTGCTGGCTCCTCCTCGTCGCTGGACGGCGATCGGGATACGTGGCTGTGGCCGGCGATGCCGGCCCGGCGAGGTGCGGCGCTCGGTCGGTGGACCGGGCCGGGAGGTCCCCACTTCCTGTAGAGTGCCGCCCTATGGATCGTGCTACCGACGGACTTCGCATCGAGGGGGCTCTCGGCCTCCCACCGGGGTTCGACCCTGTCTCCCAGACGCCGCTCGACAGGGCGACGGCGATCGCCGCCGTGTCGCTGGGCGACGACCTGATGGAGCAGAGCGAGCCGGAGGGAGCGCTACCGCTCTACGGACGGGCAACCTGGGCCGCCGATCGGGACGTCTCGGCCGCCGGCTTCTACGGCATGGGCAACGCCCTGTATCGACTCGATCGTGAGAACGAAGCTCGGGAAGCCTGGGAGCGGGCGACGAGCATCGGCGAGACGCCCGTGGCGTACCGGGCGTGGCGCCAGGTGGCCGCGGCTCGCGTCCGTGAAGGCGACCTTCGCGGCGCGCTCGACGCCTACCGCCAGTGCGAGAAGCGCGCCCCCAGGCAGGATCGCGCCGAGATTGCATCCCGGATGGGCTGGCTCAACAAGGAAACCGGCAATACCGGGGCGGCCAGTCGCTACTTCGCGCGGAGCCGTGGCGACACTCTGCCGACGTTCATGACGTACCTGATCATCGCGGTAACGGCGGTGACGTCGCTCGCGGCGATGTCGGGGGCCCTGACGCCGCAGGGGTTCATCGACCCCAATGCGCTGGAAGGGCAGCTGGCGCTCCATCCGCTGTTCGTGGCCCACGGCGAGTACTACCGCTTGCTCTCGGTGACGCTGGTCCATGACCCGACGAGCCTGCTTCATCTCCTCTTCAACATGTACGCGCTGTGGTTCGCCGGCCAGCTGGTCGAGCGTATGTACGGGTCGTGGCTGATGCTGGCTTTCTACCTGGTCTGCGGGATCGCGGCCAGTGCGGCCAGCTTCGCCCTTGCGCCCTGGGGCTGGAGCGTGGGAGCATCCGGGGCGATCTTCGGGCTGTTCGGCGTCATCCTGGTGGCCACGCGCTTCCACCACGCGATCCTCGATGCGCAATCTCGATCGATCGCCGGGCAGATAGGCATCCTGATCGTCATCAACCTGGCGATCGGTTTCTCCGGGCTGATGAACGTCGACAACTACGCCCACGTCGGCGGATTGCTGGCCGGTCTTTGGTTGGCGTTCGTCTTGCCGCCGACCCAGGTCCAGACGCTGGCATCGGCGTGGCAGGCCCCTCGTAGGGCTCGGTCGCCAGCGCAGGTCCTGGCGCTGCGCGCGGTCGGGGTGGCGGCGCTGGTGGCCCTCGTCGGCGGGGTGATCGCCTACGGCACGTTCGCCTGGCAGCAGGATCCGGGCTACCGCCAGTACTGGTCCGGCTCGGCCGTGGTGCAGGCAGGCCATACGCTCACGGTGGAGCAGGCGCCCGGCGGTGCGATCGGGCTCGTCGAGGCCCGTTGACCTCCTTCAGGCCAGGTCTTCGCGCCAGCCGAACCGGTCGAGGACTCGATACATGTTGCGGCGGTTGAGCCGCGACCGATCGGGCGGCCAGGCGACGTCCTCGCGGCCGAGAGGAAGCTCGAGCGCAATGGCCCGGCGCGGCGCCGGCATCTCGACGTCGTGCGCGACGGCTTCGACGGCCTCGCCGGCTGAGGACTCCTCGAGCCGGTCGGACGCCTCGGAGTCGACATACTCGGCGCCTTCCGGCTCGGCACCAGCCCTCAGGCGCAGGGTCCACCAGACGTCGAGCCAGGCCGGGGTGACGATCCGCTCGTCTAGAGGCCCAAGGTTGCCATAGTCGGAACGGCGGAAGGCGAGCCAGGCGCCTTCCAGGGCGGTGGCTTCGGCCGTGGCGGTGGCGCCCGCCCCGGCCGTGGCTTCGGCCGTGGCTCCGGCCCCGGCCGTGGCGTGTTGAGTGGCGGGCTCACGGCCCAGGGCGTTCGGTCGGAGCGGGCCGCGGCTCTCGGCGTAGAGCCCGTAGCCGCCGGCCGCGGCAATCGACCGATCCTCGAACGCGGCCGCAAGAGGGGTCATGGCATCGCCGGTGGGCCAGGCCGAGGCGTCGGTGAGCAGCACGAATTCGCCGCTGGCGCGCCGCAAGCCGACGTTCAGCGCGGCCGCGTACCCGAGCCGCGTCGATGTCCGAAGCACCTCCGGGACGATGAAGCCGATCGGCGCGCGGCCCGCGGCCTCGGGACCAAGGGCGGCAACCTGGGCGTCGCTCGGGTCGTTGGCCACGACCACGACGCCCGTTCCGGCCGGGGCATGGACTCGCAGCGCGGCCAGAAGTCGAGACACGCGCTCCGGGTGCTCCGAAGCGAGGACGACGACCGTCCACGCAGTGGTGGCCGGTGCATCAAGCAGCGATGGAACGGCCGAGGCGGAGCCGTACCGCAACTCGCCGTCCAGCTCGACGCTGGCGGGCGCGGCGGGGACGACGCTGGTGCGATTGCCGCGGTCCACGACCCGCCAGCCGGCAGCTTCGATCTGACTCTTTAGAGCGTCGGCGCGAGGCCAGTCACGGCGAGCCCGAGCCTCGGTCCGCTCGCGGACGAGGTGGGTTATCTCGGCCGGAGGCCCGGGGGAAGTCAGGTCACTCACAACGGGAAGGATAGCGGGGAGCGGCTCGGGCGCTGAGTTTCGTCCGCCTCGGGCGCTGGATTTGGTCCGCCTCGGGCGCTGGATTTGGCCCGCCTCGGGCGGACAGTTTCGTCCGCTTCGGGCGCTAACTCTCCTCCGGCTCGGGCCTCCTGGCGGCCGGCATCACCGGCGCGAGCGGCAGCAGGACGGTCACACGGGCTCCGTGCGGGGCCACGTTCTCGGCCCACGCCTCGCCACCGTGGGCGCGGGCGAGCTCACGGACGATCGCGAGGCCCAGCCCGGACCCGCTGCCGGCGCGCGACGGATCGGCTCGGAAGAACCGCTCGAAGACCTTCTCCGTCGTCCCGGGTGGAAAGCCGGGCCCGTCATCGGTGACGCTCATGGAGATGCCGGACGCTCGACCGGGCAGCGTGAGCGCGGCCGCCCGCAGCCAGACATGGCCGCCCTGGGTAAGGACAGACAGCGCGTTGTCGACCAGGTTCTGCAGGATGCGCTCGACGGCCAATCGATCGCCGGTGAAGGTCAGTTCCGGTTCGCCGGGAGCGGCGCCGGCGACGTCGAGAGTAACGCCCTGGCTGGCGGCGCGGCCCTCGAACCGTGTTGCCGCGTCGGCAATCAGCCGGGTTCCGTCCAGGGCCTCGGGCCGCAGCGCGGCCGGGCCCTGCCGCAGCCGCTCGACCACGCCCAGCTCACCGACCAGCCGCTCCAGCCGTTGCGCCTCTTCGGCGATGGTCCGGGCGGCCGCCGCTGCCCGCTCGCCCGAAGCCGTGCCGTCGGCGATGGCTTCGGCGAACCCGCCGATGCTCGTGAGCGGTGTCCGGAGATCGTGGCGCAGGTTGGCCAGCAGCTGAGCCTCCTCGTGCCGGGTCGAAGCCAGCTCGTGAGCCATGGCGTTGAACCGTCTGGTCAGGTTCCTGACTTCGGTGGGGCCTTCGAGCGGGAGCGCCTCCACCTCGCCGGGGCCCGAGGGCAGCGCCGCGGCCGCGTTCGCGAGCCGGCGCATGGGGCCGGTGAGCGACCGCGACAGCAACCACGCGATGGGGATTCCCACGGCCAGCAGGACGAGGATGACGATCAGCAACGCTCGATAGAGATCGCCGAGGGCTTCCTGGATCGATCGGTCAGGCTCGGCCATGACGAACGTCCAGCCCTTTGTCTGCGAGCTGCTCGGCTCGACGTAGACATAAGACTGCCCGTCGGACGTCCTGGTCGTGTCGATGATGACGCTGGCGGTACCTGTCGGCCCCGGCGGTATCTTGACGGAGGAGGGGTTGCCGACGAGAACCCGAATGGCTCCATTGGGGTTCTGCACGAGAATGAAGCCGCCGGCCTTCTGGATGTCGGCGCCCTCCTCGACGATCGTGCCTTCCCATTGGGCGGCCTTCTCCGAGTTGACGGCGTAGACCAGCCACACGACCTGTGCGCCCAGGGACTGCTTGGCCTGGTTCTGGTGCTGCTCGCGCAGGACCAGGAAGAGCGTGGCGCTTACGGCGATCAGAAGCGCCACCGACAGCCCGACGAACGCCAGGACGATCCGGCCGGTCAAGCTGCGGGGAAGCACGGGCAGGCTCTCCTAGTCGGCGCCGGGCGGAAGATCCGCGGAGCCGAGCCGGCCCGGAGCCGTTGCCCGAGGCGGTGGCACGAGCCGGTAGCCGATGCCGCGGACGGTCTCGACCTGCGGGCCGTCATCGCCGAGCTTCTTGCGGACTTCGGCCACGTGGACGTCCACGGTGCGCGTCTCGCCGGGGAAGTCGGTTCCCCACACGTCCTCCAGCAGCGCGTCGCGACTGAGCACGACGCCCGGGTCGCGGGCCAGGGCGGCCAGCAGGTCGAACTCGCGGGCTCGCAGGTCGAGGCGTCGATTGCCCACCGAAGCCTCCCGGCGCCGTGGGTCGATGCGCAAGTCTCCGACCTGGATGGGACGCCCGCCCTTGGCGGTCGCGTCGGTCCGGCGCAGGATCGCCTTGACGCGGGCCACCAGGGCTCGGGGATTGAACGGTTTGGTGACGTAGTCGTCGGCGCCGAGCTCCAGGCCGACGATCGCGTCGACGTCTTCGGATCGGGCGGTCAGCATCAGGATCGGCACGTCTCCGCGGCGGCGCAGCTCGCGGCACACTTCGAAGCCGTCCATCTTGGGCAGCATCAGGTCCAGCACCACGAGATCCGGGTCGATGCGCTCGTACTGCGTCAGGGCCTGCTCGCCGTCGCTCGCGGCAACGACGTTGAAGCCCTCCTTTTCGAGGTACAGCCGGACGAGCTCGACGATGTTGCGTTCGTCGTCGACGACGAGGACGGTTTTCATTCGCGGAGCATACGTCGGTCTATGGCACCCTCGCCGGGGTTGTGTAAGGCGGTTGTAAGACGGGTCCGGCCAGGCCCCGAAGGCCCATGCCCGCGGCGGACCCGCTACGATGACCGGGCCGCATCAGGCGACCGTCACGCCCTCGCAGGTTTCTGCCCAGGAGGAACGATGCATCTCTCAGGAGTCACCGAGATCGCGGCCACCCGCCAGCGGGTTTGGGACACCATCAGCAATCCGAGTCGGGCGGCCGCGTCGAACGCGTCGGGCCAGGCCCAGGTCGAGAAGATCGACGATCGGCACTACAAGGTCACGGTCTCGGCGCCGACGGCCATGGGCCCGATGAGCATCGTTCTTGACCTCGACGTGACCGAACGCGACGCGCCGTCGCGAATAGCGGCGACGATCGAGGGCGCGATCATGGCCGGACCGATCAACGGCACCGGCTCGATCGATCTGGCCGAGCTGGCTCCGAAGTCGACCAGCGCGACCTGGGTCGCCGACCTGACGCTGGGCGGAATGCTGGGCGGTTTCGATGCGATGATGCAGGGGCCGGTCCAGCAGGCGGCCGACCAGGCCTTCGTCTCGCTCAAGACTCGGCTCGAAGAGGAGGAAGCGGCCGCCGGAGCGTAGCGCTGCCGGAGCGAGCGGCCCCGGAATGGGGCGGCACCGGAGCGAGCGGCGCCGGAGCGAGCGACCGCCGGGGCGAGTGGACGCCGGGGCACGGTGAGCCATCCCATCGGACGCGGCCGACATATTCCGGAACACCGGTGGCTGCGGTAGTAGGTGGAATCGAGGCTACCAGGCCGGTGCTGCTCGGCATCCGCGACCGGCAGTTGCGCCTGTCGGACTATGGCGCGGGGTAGTCGGGCTGGGTTCGGGCTCCGCTCTACCTGAATGTTCCGCGCAGGACCGCCTTGAGCGGTGTTCCGGAGAATCTCCCGGCGCGTAGCGGCCACAGGCGCGTAGCGGCCGCCGGCGCGCAGCGGCCACAGGCGCGTAGCGGCCGCCGGAGCGAGGCGGCCACAGGGTTGCTCGGGCCGGCGCACCCGACGCGTTCCTCGGGCCGGCGCCGAGCCAGCTTCGCGGCCACTACTGGCGCGTGTACGTTCCGATAAGCGTCGTCTGGGCGAGGATCCGAGTCGTCAGTGCCGTGCGCACCTGAGCCGCGGACGGGGTTCCGCTCAGGTTGAGCCGGGAAGACAGCGCCCACAGCGTGAATCGGTAGTGGTGGGTTCCGGCGGGCGGACACGGCCCGCCGTAGCCGGCTCGACCGAAGTCGTTGCGTCCCTGAGGCGGGGCGGTGGGCGTGACGCCCTCGGGCAGCGATCCGCCGGAGCCACCCGGGATGTCGTAGACGGCCCAATGGATGAAGCCGCGAGCGTCCGGGTCGTCGACGATCAGAGCGAACGAAACGGTGCCGTGCGGCGCGCCCTGCCAGGCCAGGGCCGGCGAGACGTCTGTGCCGTCGCACGAGTGGCGAACGGGAATGGCGCCGCCCGCCTCGAAGCTCGGGCTCGTGAGCACGAAGCCAGCCATGTCTGTCTCCCCGGCTGATTCGACTGCCGGCGCGGTCGACGACCCGCCTCCCGTCGAGCATGACGCAAGAGTGAGCGCCAGGACAAGCACCAAACTGCGCGCCAGTCCTGATCCGCGATTGCCGCCCACGGGTTCAGGATGGATTGGCGCGACCCCCGGGTCAAGACCGCGGCAGTTTCTAGGGTCGGTCTCATCTGAACCAGTGAAGCTCGACGAGTCGCTCGGTCACTCGGTGCCCTCCGAAGGCCGTCACTGGCACGGCACGAACGCGAAGAGTGAGTGCCAGGCCAGCACTCACGGGCTACCGTAGCGCTTCCGAGCCATGCTGCCGGCCGAGGCGTTGCGGACGGCTTTCCGGAATCTCCGGGCCCGGTCCCGTTGTCTGCCTGGCCGTCTCCCCTGGCTGACCGGCTCGTCTCGATGCACGGTGCCCTCGTCCACGTCTATCAAGGGCAGGCCATCACGCCTGCTTCTTGCACCGGACGGAACAACTGCATGGATCCGCTAAAGGCCGGTCTCGGGATCTCTGGACCCGGGGGCTGCTCATCGAACTTCATATATCGGAACAGCTACGGGAACCCATTTTTGGTGACCGCGGGGCATTGTGGAACGGGCACCTGGTACCACAACGGCGTCTCCATAGGTCAGACATCCTCGAACTGGCTAGTGAATGGATCGTCGGCTGACGCCCAAGCGATCAGCATCATCACCTCGGAAGAAAGCAACTACCTGTTCGCAACCACCTCTGAGTGGGCGCACGTGACGAGCCGACGGGCCTCGGACTACGTTGGGCTGCCGGGGTGCATACAGAGTTGGGCTACGGTATTAACTGTGGGACGATCACGAGGGCGTCAGCGTCCGTGAAGATCCATGGCGTCACGTTGCAGAACCAGCGCGAAGCCAACTTCTTGGCATGGCAGGGCGACATCGGCGGTCCGGTCTTGATCCCAACATCCGGCTCGACAGTCCAAGCCGTTGGGATCATGAGTGCCATAAACGGCGCCAACAACGACAACTTCTACTCGGCAGTTTGGTATGTGCCGGCTGTGACAGTGTGCACATACATGACTTGCTCCTGAGTAGCTGAAGCCGAGACGCCATGCGAAGCCATCGGCATGCCTCTGTATCATCAGTGAGATCTGGATTCTCTGTGCTCGGTCTGGCCGGGTTCCTTCTCGCGATGATGGCTGGTTGCGGCGCAGCCACCGCGTCGCTGGGACCCGGTCCTACCCCACTCCCGGAAAGAACAACGCCGTTCCCACTGCCTAGTGGCGCCACTGAGGTGGCTCTTCCGACGCAGGCTCCAGCGACGCCATTGCCATCGGGAGTCTCATGGGCGTGCCCGGCTCCGATCGTGCCAGCCGTCACGATCGGATGGGACCCGGCCACGAAGACGATCTCGTTCGGGGGGGCGGTGCTGCGGTGGCCGCGCGGGTTCTCGGCTCGCGCCATCGGAGGTCACGTCGAGATCGTTGCGCCCGACGGCCTTGTTGTCGGCCACGACGGTTCAGTCCTGACTGACCTCGGAGGGGTGGACGGAGATCTGTGCTGGGTGGATGGTCACGTCTACGGCCCGTCGAGCTAGAGCAGGGCCGACCACGAGTTCTCGACCCGCGTTCATCCAGACGGGCGGCGAGCGACGCAATCGGCCCAGGCCCTCAGCCCACTCTCTTGAGCTTGCCGGTCCGCTTCGCGTACCGCTCGGCGCGGCCGAAGCCCCACAGTCCCAGCGGGATGAAGACGAAGGCCATGACGACGAGCGGCAACAGATCGGGCAGCAGCTGGCTCACGGGTGACCCGTCGATGAGGGCCTGCCGGACCGCGTCAAGGACGTACGTAGCCGGCGAGATGCGCGAGATCAGCTGCATCCAACCGGGCAGGATCGTCGTGGGGTAGTACACGCCACTGACGAGCAGCAAACACGACTGCAGCACGAAGACCATCTGCGAGCCGCGCTCGACCGACATCATCGGCAGGATCGCGGCCAGCATACCGATGCCGATGAAGCTCGCCGAGCCGATGACCATGAACAGCGCCGCGGCGCCGACGTTCGCCCGGCCGAGGTCGAGCGAGAAGAACAGCGCCAGCACGATGAGCAGGATCGTCGTGTGGATCAGGCCGTAGATGACCGCGTACAGCGCCGATCCGAGGAGCTGAACCGAGCGCCGGACCGGCGCCATCATCGTGTACTCGAGCGTGCCTTCCCAGCGCTCCCAGGTGATCGTGTCACCGATCGACTGGAAGACCACCGACAGGTAGTTCCAGAAGACGGCGCCGACGACGAGGAGCATGAGGAGGCGGCTGTTGCCGACCGACTGGCCGATCAGCGAGACCGAGAGCGCGCCCGCCACGGCATAGACCAGGAAGGCGACTTCCCAGCCCAAATACCGTCGCGTGAGGTTGAAGTTGCGCTCGACGAAGGCGTAGCCGGCCCGCGTCTCGCGCTGGAGTGCGATCAAAGTTGTGCCTCCCATCGGTCGGGCGACCGAAGCCGCCCGACCTGACCAGGGCCCTCGGCCGCGAGTGTCGATCCGATCCGGATCAAGCCTCGACCGATGGCCTGCCGTACCGAGCGTCTGGGCGGGCGAGGAGGTCGACCGGCCCGCAGTCGCAGGCGGCGCTCGATCTCCCGCTGACGCTCGTCGTTGATGACACGAGCGAGCTCGTAGTTGTGCAATTCGGTTTCCTCTTTCGCTGAAGTGATGTGCCCGAATAGCCGGGCCGCCGGATGCAGTCCTAGGCGGATGCGAGCACCGGAGCGAGCACACCTGAAGGTGTGTGAGCGAGGAGCGCAGCATCCAACAACGGAATGCGCCGGCGGACGGCTATTCGCTTTCGCCCTCTTCGACGTCGTCGTCGAGTGAGCGGCCTGTGTACTTCATGAACACGCTCTCGAGCGTCGGCTCTGCGCCGTGGTCGCGGGCGATGTCGGCCTTCAGCCGTTCGGGCGTGCCTTGGGCCGTGAGTCGGCCGCCGGCCAGGATTCCGATTCGCCCGCACAGCCGATCGGCCTCCGCCAGGTCGTGCGTTGTCAGCACGATCGTGGCGTCGTGATCGGCCTGGAGCTCCTCGATGAAGGCCTGGACGTCCAGCTTGGAGCGCGGGTCGAGGCCGGTCGTCGGCTCGTCCAGCAGCAGCAGCGACGGGCTCGTCAGGAGGGCCCTGGCGATCGCGACCTTCTGCTGCATGCCCCGGCTCATCTGTTCGAGGGGCCGGTTCATCCGCTTCTCGCCGATACCGAGGCGGGCCAGAATGGCGATTGCCTCGCGGCGAGCCAGTCGGGCGTCCAGGCCGTACAGCCGGGCCGCGAACGAGAGGTTCTCCGCGGGCGATAGCTTCTTGAAGAAGGCCGCGTCGACGCTGACTCGATTGATCAGCCTCTTGACCGCCATCTCGTCGCGGACCAGGTCGTGCCCGAAGACTTCGACCCGGCCCTCGTCCAGGGTGAGCAGCCCGCTTACCAGGCGGATGAACGTGGACTTCCCACTGCCGTTGGCTCCGAGCAGGCCGTAGATCTCGCCTCGCTCCATGCGGATCGAGACGTCGTCCACGGCCACGACCGGTGGCTTCCGGCGGTCGACTTTGAACCGCTTGGTTGCGTGCTCGACGAGGAGCGCCGCCGGACCTGCCGGCAGAGACGTGATGATCGGCCGGTGCGCTGCCGGCGATTGAGTTGCTTCCAGAACCGCGATGCTCATTTCACCTCCCTGGGAGTGGGGCTCGCGGCATGGAACCGCGGCCGGGTGGGAAGCGGGATGGGCTCTCGGCTGGCCCTCGAGGCGCACGGCGCCAGCGAAAGGGCATGAAAAAAGCCGGGGGCCCGATCTGGCCCACGGCTCAGATGTTCTACCGGCGGCTCGACCGCCTGGCTCTACCTCTCGGTGGGCGCAGATCTCCCGCGCGCGACAACGCCGCCGCTCGCGCTGGCGGCTGCTGCCGGTGCCTTAGAGAGATCGCGCACAACACACCTCGTGTACGGCTGCCTGTCTGGCAGACCTGCGGATATTAGGAAGCGGGCGGGGGCCTGTCAATCTCTGCGTCGCCTGTCAATCTCTGACTGGCCTGCGCTGGCCCTGAGCGGTCCGACCGACCCGCAGAGGCCGTCCGCTCGGCCGAACCGGAAGTTACAAGCGGCAGGGTAGGCGGTCGGGCGGTCCGTGTACCATGCACGAGCCATCAGTGGACAACCCTCCCGGCTATTCGGCGCGCTCGATGAGCGTGTTCCGCCGCCGGGCATCTCAGGAGAATGAACGCAATGCCCCAGGTTGCCGGCTCCATCAAGGAGCTTCTCGCCGCCCTCGACGGCATCGCGCGAATCGAGGGTGACCGCCTCGTCGTCGTCGACGAGAACGCACTCCGAACGCGCGGTATATACGACCTCGCCTGGACCGCCACCTTCAGCGAGGACGAGTCCACTGTCGAGGCCGCTCGCTGGATCGTATGGGAAGCCAGCCAGGCCGTCGGCGCTCGCTCGGCGAGCATCCAGGATCTGTACATGGCCCGCTCCCGCGGCGAGTACGAGGGCATGACTGTCCCGGCCATCAACCTTCGCGCTCAGACCTTCGACATGGCCCGGGTCATCCTCGAGACGGCCAGGAAGAACGACAGCGAGGCCGTGATCTTCGAGCTGGCCCGCTCCGAGCAGACGTACACGTTCCAGCGCGTCTTCGAGTACGCGACCAGCGTCCTGGCGGGCGCCATCGCCGCCGGCTGGAAGGGACCCGTCTTCATCCAGGGCGACCACTATCAGTTCAACGCCAAGAAGTACGCGACCGACGCCGAGAAGATGACCGAGGAGATCCGCAAGGGTTGCCGCGACGCGATCGCTGCCGGCTACCGGAACATCGACATCGACAGCTCGACGCTGGTCGATCTCTCGTTCGCCACCCTCGACGAGCAGCAGCACCAGAACTACATGCGGGCCGCCGAGCTGACCGCCCTCATCCGCTCCCTCGAAGTCGACGGCGTGACCGTCAGTGTCGGCGGCGAGATCGGCGAGGTCGGCAAGAAGAACTCCACCCCGGACGAGCTGAAGGCCTACCTCGACGGCTATCGCCGCGAGCTGGACGCCCGGGCGAAGGGCGCGATCGGCCTCTCGAAGGTTTCAGTGCAGACCGGCACCAGCCACGGCGGCACGCCGCTGGCCGACGGTGGCGTCGCCGATGTGGCACTCGACTTCAACGTTCTGAAAGAGCTTTCGACGGTTGCCCGCTCGTATGGCCTCTCGGGTGCGGTTCAGCACGGCGCCAGCACCCTTCCGGACGAGATGTTCCACAAGTTCCCGGCCACCGGCTGCGCCGAGATCCATCTCGCGACCGGCTTCCAGAACGCCCTGTTCGAGCACCCGGCCTTCCCGGCCGAGATGCACAAGGCGATCGAGGAATGGGTCTTCGCAAACTGCCAGGACGAGCGCAAGCCGGATCAGACCGACTCACAGTTCGTCTACACGGGCCGCAAGAAGGCGATCGGCCCGTTCAAGCGTCAGCTCTGGGATCTGCCGACCAAGGACGCGATCCTGGCCTCACAGGCAGCCAAGGTCGACTTCCTCTTCAAGCAGCTCGGCACCCCCGGCAGCCGCGCTCTGGTCGAGAAGTACGTCAAGCCGGTCGAGTTCCACAAGCCCATCCCGGAGGCCCTCAAGGCCGCTCGGTAGGGTCACCGCGCAGCAATTCGGAAGGGCGCCCTCGCGAGGGGCGCCCTTTCGATTCCCGCCGTTCAGTCGCGGATCAAGCCGCCGTGGTAGTAGAGCTCGTATGCGGGCTGTCCATCACGCTCGATCCACTCGCGGCCCTGGAACCACCGGGCGTCGCCGTCGCTGCTGTCGTGGTACCGGCAGTCGCCGTCCGTGGCTTCGAAGTCGCCGAGGAATCGCCCCTCGGCGTACATCCCGGTCAGGCTCGACTTGATCACCTGGCCGGCGCGCTCGGTTGAGATGAGTGAGTCGTCCAGGATGTGGCCGAAGTAGTTCTCGGCCCAAACCGGCCGCCCGCGCCAGTAGATGACTTCCTCGCCTACGAAGTCCGAGCCGCCGAAATAGCAGTCGTGGTAGGTGAAGTCGCCGGCGGAATGCACGAGATCATGCGACCCGGGGCGAAGCGGCGCCGACGCGGTGCCGTCGCCCACGTAAGTCCGCTGTTTGGCGGCGACGATGAATGCCTCGAGCGCCTCGAGGGGCGGGGAATCCACGACGGCCCTCCGTGGTGCATCCGCGGTTGAAGTGGCAGGCGAGCCCACTCGAGTTCCCAAGCGAGCTCGCCTGTGACCAACTATCCCATGCGGCTGTGACATCTAGCGTGTCACGGCGGTCGACCCGCGAGCTCCCGGCCCGGTACGATCCACGCATGACCGAAGCGACCGCCTCGCCGACCGAGCTTGCGCGCTGGCGCGACACCGCCCTGTCGATCTGCGACGAGGCCGATAGGATGGCGCTGGCCGGGTTCCGGCGGGATGTCGAGGTTTCGACCAAACCCGACCGGACGCTGGTGACCGAAGTCGACCGGGCGATCGAGCGGATGGTTCGAAGCCGTCTGAAGGCTGCCTTCCCCGGCTGCGGCATCGTCGGCGAGGAGGAGGGTACCGAGGCGGCCGGCGCCAGCCTGTGCTGGTATGTCGATCCGATCGACGCCACCCACAACTTCGTGCGTGGAATCCCAATCTTCGCCACGTTGCTGGCGGTTGCCCTGGACGGCGAGCTGCAGCTGGGCGCGGTCAGCGCGCCGGCCCTGCGGGAGCGCTGGGTCGCGTGGCGGGGCGGGGGAGCGTGGCGCGGCTCGGAGCGAATCACGGTCAGCAAGGTGGCCTCGATCGAAGAGTCGCAGCTCCTCTACGGCAGCCGCCGCGCAGACGTCCGTTCCGGCCTGATGCCGGGCTTCGATGCATTGATGGATGCGGCTTGGCGTACGCGTGGCTTCGGGGATTTCTGGGGCTACATGCTCGTGGCCGAGGGCGCGGCCGAGGCCATGGTCGAGACCGGCGCCCACCCGTGGGACTGGGCGGCGCCGCTGGTCATCGTCGAGGAAGCCGGCGGTCGCTTCACCACCGCGGCGGGAGAGCGGGCGATCGACGGGCCGTCGGCCGTAGCTACGAACGGCGTGATCCACGACGAGCTGCTACGCCGGCTGGCGAGAACGCGATAGGGCCGCCAGCCGCGCGGCCTCCGACCCAGCCTGCAATCTCCGTATGGCGCTCCTCTACGTGCGCGGCTGTTCGACATTCGCCGACCCGGGTAGACTCGATGGCACACGCCCAATTGTCGGGCGTGTCGGAACAGCGGAGGCAGATCAATGGGCGACAAGACACCCAAGCGACCGCCGAAGGTCAAGAAGCCGAAGCCCGCGGCCAAGCCGCCCGTCAAGGGCGCGTAGGTGGCCCAGGACGAATCGCGTTCCCGGCCCTCTCCGGCGGCCCGCCGGTTCAGGCGGCGCCACCTCGAACTTGCCGAAGGGGGCAAGCTCGTCCTACACGGCGACGGGTCGATTAGCCAGGTCGATGCCGCCGGCGAGACGACCGGCACGTGGACCATCGGCGATCCGGAATGGGCCGGCCATGCGATCAGGTTCGGTCTGCAGCCGCAGCCCGAGACAATTGCGCCGCATGGTCGCCGGATCAGCGAGCCGAGGCCTCAGGGCGGATAGAGGTTGATCGGGCCGCGCCCGTCGCTGCCGGCTTAGTACGATCTACGCCGGATCGCTTGCCAACCTGAACTCCGGAGGTTTCATGCTCGCGCCCGTCCGTCCCGCAGTCTTCGTCGGTGCGCGGCTGCTCGATGGCCGGTCGCCCGACGCGGTCGTCGACGGCGTGCTCGTCACGGATGAGAAGGGACGAATCGTCGCTGCCGCAGCGGCGACCGCCGTGTCCGCTCCCAGGGACGCGGACCGCATAGACGCAACCGGCCTGACGATCCTGCCGGCCATCATCGACTGCCACGTCCACTTGAGGCAGCCGCGCCTGGAATCTGTCGCGGAGCAGGTCCAGCGCTCGTCGACAGACCTTGTCGTATGCGCCTTGCAGACCGGACGTGACTTCCTCGAGGCGGGCGTTACGACGGTTCGCGATGCCGGCCACACTCCCGCCGGCATCAAGCGCGCCTTCGCCTCGGGCGCGTTTCCGGGGCCGCGCACCCAGGTGAGCTGTACGCCACTCTCGCAGACCGGCGGGCACGGCGATGACTGGACCCCGTCAGGCGTGGTTCTGGAGATGGAGGCAAGCGATCTGCCGCCCGGCGTCGCCGACGGCGTGGACGCGGTTCGGCACGCGGCGCGGCTGCAGATCCGGGCCGGCGCCGATTGGATCAAGGTCATGGCCACCGGGGGTGTGCTCTCGACGGCCGACACGCCGGACGCCAGCCAGTTCACGATCGAGGAAATGCGCGCCATCGTCGAGGAGGCGAAGGCGGCTGGCATCAAGGGCACGCTCGCGCATGCCGAGGGCACAACCGGGATCAAGAACGCCCTGCGAGCCGGCATCACCAGCATCGAACACGGCGACCTGATCGACGAGGAGGGCATCGACCTGATGCTCGAGCGGGACGTCCCGCTCGTGCCCACCTTCAACATCAACTTCGCGCTCATGGACGAGGGCCGCGTGGCCCGCGGCGAGGTCCCGCCCTGGGCCGTCGAGAAGATGCGCTATCTCTTCGAACGGCAGCAGCGCAGCTTCCGCCATGCCGTCGAGCGGGGCGTCCGCGTGGTCATGGGCACGGACAGCTTCAGCGGCATGCATCCGCCGGCCGAGCTGGCCTACATGTCCGAATTCGGGCTCGGCCCGTTCCGGGCGATCCAGGCGGCCACTTCACAGGCGGCCGCTCTTCTGGGCCTGGCCGACCTGCTGGGCACGCTCGAAGCCGGCAAGGCCGCCGATCTCATCGCGGTCAATGGCGACCCTCTGGCCGAACCGGAGTTGTGGCGCGACCCGGCGCGGATCGTCTTCGTGATGCAGGGCGGGCGCATCGTGGCGGACCGCCGCGGGGCGTAGCCGGTGGTCTTCCGCTGGGGTGGAATGATCCTGGACGCGTGGCTGGCGCTCGGCCGTTGCTGGCGATTCGTGGCGGGGCGCCCGGCGCGGGCCCGTAACGTGTGGCGGGCACTGCCCGGGGACCTGCTCGGTCTGATGGTCATGCGCGGTTGCGGCATCTCCGTCCCGACTCGCGTGGTCGAGGCCGGTGACGTGTCGGCGGTCCTGGTCGAGGATCGGCGCATTGGGCGCTGGTTCCGAGCCCAGCTGATGCCGGTCGAGGCTCAGACGCTCGGTCGGTACGTCTTTGCGCGCGAGCCGGTGCCGGCGAACATCCTGGCCCACGAATGCGAGCACATCCGCCAGTGGGAGCGATTCGGGCCGTTCTACCTGCCGCTCTACTTCGGTTCGTCCGCCGCGGCCGCGCTGGCGGGCCGGCATCCGTACCGGGACAACAGCTTCGAAGCCGCGGCCCGACGCCGTGCGGAAGTCGATGTGACCGACATGCGAGGAGCCGCGCGATCCTGACCATCCGTTGTCGGTCGTTCCTGCGAGACTGATGGGACTCAACGATGGAGGCTTCGATGGCTACAGACATACAGGTGGTCTTCGACTGTGCGGATCCGGCCGCGCAGGCCCGGTTCTGGGCCGAGGCGCTGCGCTACGTGATGCCGGGACCTTCCGGCGACTTCTCGACGTGGGAGGACTGGGATCGGGCGCAGGGAATTCCGGAGGAACACTGGAACGACGCCGCGGCGGCCGAGGACCCGGCCGGAAAGGGCCCGCGTCTCTTCTTCCAGAAGGTGCCGGAGGCGAAGGTCGCCAAGAACCGGGTCCACATCGATCTCAACGTCAGTGGTGGCCCGGAAGTGACACTCGAGGAGCGCAAGGTTCGCATCTGGGCGGAGGTAGAGCGTCTGAAGGTGCTGGGGGCGGATGATCATCGCGGCTCCATGGACCAGGCCGGCGAGTTCTGGGTTCGGATGAACGACCCCGAGGGCAACGAGTTCTGCGTGCAGTAGCCGAGAAGTGAGTAGGGTGCCACGCGGCTGAGACGGAAACCCGACTAAAGACGTAGGATATCGGTCCGAGCCGCGCCGGCCAGAGCGCGCCACTTTCGAGGATCTCGCCCCACATGCCGACACTCACCGAAGCCGCCGTCCTCAAGGCCCTGTCCACCGTCCAGGAGCCCGAACTCGGGGGCAACCTGATCTCGCGGAACATGGTCAAGGACCTTGTCGTAGACGGCACGAGGGTGTCGTTCACCATCGAGCTCACGACCCCGGCGTGCCCGCTCAAGGACGAAATCGAGTCGCGGGTCGGGGCCGCCCTCCGCCCGATCGGCGCTGAAACGATCGAGGTCTCCTGGAGCGCGGCGGTGAGACGGTCGACGCCAACGGGCCCGCAGCTGCTGCCCGGCGTGAAGAACATCATCGCGGTCGCGTCCGGCAAAGGTGGAGTGGGCAAGACCACGATCAGCGTCAACCTGGCGGTGGCCCTGGCTAGAGCGGGAGCCTCGGTCGGGCTGCTCGACGCCGACATCACGGGCCCGAACATCCCCATGATGATCGGGGCCGAAGGCCAGCCGGTCGCCAGCCCGGCCGGCAAGATCACCCCGATCGAAGCGAACGGCGTGAAGGTGATCTCGATCCAGTTCTTCCTGCCGGAGGGTCAGCCGGTCGTGTGGCGCGGGCCGCTCGTCGGTGGCGCGATTCAGCAGTTCTTGCGCGATGTCGACTGGGGCGAGCTCGACTACCTGGTCGTGGATCTACCACCCGGCACCTCCGACGCGCAGCTGACGCTGGCCCAGTCCGTGCCTCTGACCGGAGCGGTGCTGGTCACAACCCCGCAGGCGGTGGCCCTCGCCGACGTGGCCAAGGCCCTGGCCATGTTCCGGCGTGTCAGCGTGCCGATCCTCGGGCTCGTGGAGAACATGTCGGGCTTCGTCTGCGCCCACTGCGGCGAGGTGACCGACATCTTCGGTCGTGGTGGCGGCGAGCGCTATGCCGCGGAGAACGGAATCGACTTCCTGGGCGGCGTCCCGCTAGACATCACCGTCCGTCAAGGCGCCGACGTCGGCGTTCCCGCCGTGGCGCAGAGCCAGCCTGGTCCGGCGGCCGCAGCCCTGGAGCAGGTCGCCCGGGCGATCGCCGGCAAGGTCAGCGTCCAGACCGCACGCGAGCAGCCGGTCCTCACCGTTTCGTAGTCGCGCCGAGCCGGGCGTTGGGGGAGCGGCGGAGCTCCGAGCCTCGGGCCCGTCGTTGCCTGCTGGGGCGCTTGCCGGCGGGCCGCAACGAGTTCGGTTCCCCAGACTCTATTCAGGAGCGTAACATTCGGGCGTCCCGTAGAGGTCTCGATGCCCTGCCCCGACTGTGCTACTCCGACGGCCCCAGGCGCCCTGTTCTGCCACCACTGCGGCCGGCGTCTGGAGGCGCTAGCGGACGGTCTCAAGATCGGCGATCGCCGCGTGGTCACTGCCCTGTTCGCCGACCTCGTCGGCTACACCCGTCTGGTTGACGAACTCGATCCCGAGGAGGTCAGGGCTCGCGTCGATGGCGCGCTGACCGCGCTCGCTCAGGCGGTCGTTCAGTTCGGCGGTTCGCTCGAGAAGTTCGTCGGTGACGCCGTGCTGGCGGTCTTCGGCATCCCGGTCGGCCACGACGACGACCCGCTGCGAGCCTGTCTGTGCGGGCTCGAGATGCAGGCGGCCCTGGCGCGGTACGGGACCGGTAACGACCAACCCATGCAGCTGCGCATCGGCATAGCCACGGGCGAGGTCGTGGCCGCACTTCGGGAGGTGGCGGGGACGCGGTCCGTGGCGCTGACGGGCGACGCGATGACCACCGCAGCCCGTCTCCAGGGCATGGCCGAGCCGGACGAGATACTGCTCGACGATGCGACCGTCTCGGCCGCGGAACCTCGCATCGGGGTGGACCACCTTGGCGAGCGTCTGCTTCGCGGCCAGCGCCGGCCCATTCCGATCCACCGCCTTCGCGGCGAGAGGCTCCTCATCAGCCATCCTTGCCGGGAGGCCGCGCCGCTGATCGGGCGTGACGCCGAAAAGGCGCGCATGGTCCGGATCCTGCGCCGCGCCTCCGAGACCGGCCGCGGTGGAGCGGTCCTGCTGCGCGGCGAGCCGGGCGTCGGTAAGTCGCGGTTGCTGTGCGAGATGGAAGACGATGCCCGGGCGGCCGGCTTCGCCTGGATGTGGCTGGACAACACGCCCTACGGAATGGGCTCCTCCTATCGGGCCGTGCGCCACATGGTGGACTGGCTGGCCGACGAGCAGGGCGTTCAGGCCGGCATCATCGCCCGCAACCTGCTCTTCGGGAACGACGTCGCTGCGGATCTCCAACCTGAGGCGAGACGCTTGATGCTCGGCGCCATCGCCGTGCTGGCCCGCGACTCGGAGATGTCGCTCTTGCCGGAGGAGGGTTGGGAGCCCGGCCTGGTCGATCTCGTCGACCCTGCAGAACTTCAAGCGGGTCTACGGATGGCAACCCATCTATGGGTCAGCCGCATGGTCGCCGACAGGCCGCGGTGCATCGTCATCGACGATTTCCACTGGATCGACCCGTCGAGTCGCGTGCTGATGGACATCATGATCCGCATGGCCGCCGACCTGCCGCTGGTGGTGTTGACAGGGTCCAGACCGCCCGCCACCTCGGATTGGATCGGCCTGCCGCACCTCGAGGTGATAGACCTCGGCGGCCTGGATCAGACGGCGACCGAGGAGCTTGGCACGGCCGTTGCGGGCGCCGCGCTGGACACCGAATCGGCTCGCTGGCTGTATCAGCGGACCGCCGGCAATGCTCTCTTCGTCGGCGAGATCATGAGGACCCTGCGCGAATCCGGGCGGCTCGAACAGGTCGGTGAGCGCGTCCGGATCGACCGCGGAGCCGCCCGCCGCGGCGTGCCGTTGAGCTTGCGGGCCTTGCTGGGGGCCCGGATCGATGCCCTTCCGTCCGGCCAGCGAGGCGCCCTGGAAGTGGCCTCGATCATCGGCATGACCTTCTCAGAGCCGCTCTTGATGGCCCTGTGCGGCGACGGGGTCGATGGCGACGATCTGCGTGAGCTGGCCGAGGCGGGCATCGTCACCGGGGCGGACGAACCGGGGATGCCGCCCAATCAGTGGCGATTCCGTCATCAGCTCTTCCTCGATGCGGCGTACGGGCGGATGCTGGCCGACAGGCGGCAGCGCCTCCACGGGGTTCTTGCGGATTTGCTCGAGGCCACGGACGACCACACGGATGTGGCCGAGCTGGCGCGGCATCGCGTGGCGGCAGGGGACGCGAAACGGGCGCTGCCTCTGCTCGACCAGGCTGCCCGTGAGGCGGCCGCGGTTGGAGCCGTACCCGAGGCCGAGGCCTTCGCCAGGACCGCCGCCGAGATCAGGGGCGGCTCGGCGGGGATGGTGCGGTAGGCGGCAGGGCCGCCGCCTGGAGTCCCGCTGAAGGTGAATACGACCGTCCACCGTCGCGGTTGATCGCTACGATGTGGGCGTGTTGCAGACCGAATTCGCCGCCGAAGCACTGGGACGCTGCCGCCTGTTCGACGGCATGAGCAAGGAATCGCTCCAGGTGATCACCCGGACCCTGCGGGCGCGTCGCTTCCGGCGCGGCGAAGTCCTGTTCCACGAGGGCGACCCGGGCGATGCGCTCTTCATCGTTGCGTCGGGCGCGGTCAAGGTCGTGGTCCCGTCCGAGGACGGCGAGGAGGCGATCCTGGCGACACTGCGGCGCGGCGACTTCCTGGGTGAGCTGGCGCTGCTCGACGGTGCGCCGCGGTCCGCGAGCGCAATCGCGTTGGAGCCGACAGAAGCCCTAGCCCTGCCACGCGATCAGTTCCGGGTCCTCGTGGCCACCGAGCCGGCAATTCGCGATGCCTTGCTCGCGTCCCTGGCGGGCGAGCTACGGCGTCTCACGACTCACGTGGCCGACCTGCACTTCCTGGATCTCACGGGGCGGCTGGCCGCGCGGCTGGCGCGACTTGCCGAACAGCACGGTGAGCGGCTGCCGAACGGAGAAATCCGATTGGACGCGCCACTGACCCAGAGCGACCTGGCGGCGATGATCGGGGCTACCCGCCAGAGCGTAAACAAGCTTCTCGGGGAGTTCGAGGCCGACGGCCTGCTCCGGATCGAGCGGGACAGCATCGTGGTGCCGAGCCTGGAGAGGCTGTCGCGCACGGCGCGCCGGTAGTCCTCAACCGGCGGAGATGACGCCCTCGCGGCCGAGCTGGAGGAGCTGCGCCCGACTCTCGTCCAGGTGGTGAGTGGCGATCCCAAAGAGCCGCTTGAGCAGCAGCTCGGATTGGGCCGATCCACCGGCGAGGAGTGCCAGCAAGCCCGATGCGGGCATGGAGACAAGCACCGCCGGGCCGATCGCTCGTGCCGTGGAAAGTGCGGTGGGTTCTTCCCTCAATGCCGACCAGCCGAGGAGGTCCCCCGACTGGAGGGTCGAGACAAGCACCCAGCGGTGTTCGTGTCGAACCCTGAGGGCCAGCTGACCCTTCTCGAGCCAGTGGACCTCGGATATCGGCGCCGCCATCTCGACCAGCGTCTCGCCGTCGGCCAGGCTGCGTCGGACGGAGCTGGCTGACAACTCTTCGAGGTCGACGGGTGCCAGACCCTCGAACAGGGGCAGGCTCGCAAGCTCGGCTGCACTGACCTTCTCCGTCGTGCCCATCCTTCGCTCCCACTGCCGGCTACCGATTCGGCGAGCCTCTATTCTCTGCCAGTCGCCGCCGGCCCGCTGGCCGCGAGGCCGCGTTCCCCGGCCCTGAGGACCACCCTGAGGAAAGCCGCGGCCGCGATACCCGCGCGACGCCGGCCTTCAGAACCGCCGAGGAAGGCGGTCTGGCTCGTCTCCGTAACTCCCCAGGGACCGACGGCCGCCAGCTGAACTCGGGTGTCCTCGCCCGTCTCGACGGCGCGCACGGCCAGCCCGATCCAGGCACCTGCCGATCGACCGGCTTCCCGCGCCAGACCGGCGAGCGGGAGATCGGCGCTGTGGTCGCCGGAGGCGATCGAGCGCGTTCCCTTGAGCCACGCGGCGCCGGCCAGGAGCCTGGCCGCGGAGCCGTCGGTGCCCACTTCCACGAGCGCGGCGTTCCAGCCCTTCGCCGCCAGCTCGCGGCCCAGAACCTCCGGCCACGTGTCGTTGTCGCGGCCCCAAACGTATTCGCCGACGGCGGCCAGGACGGCAGCCTCCGCCTCATCCGCGAGCGAACCCGCCGTCCGGCCGGCGTCGGCCACGGCCGAGATGCGGACGTCCACGGCGTCGGCCCGGGCGTAGGTGGCCACGACGGGGTTTGCGGCGCGGAGAAGCCGCTCCCCGAGCTGCGCCGCCGCCGCCGATTCACCGATCCCGGTCAACCGGTACGTGCGTGTCACTCGCTCCTGGCCCAGGCCACGTTCGCGAAGTCGCGGCAGAACCCAGTCCTGCCACATCGGCCGCATCTCGTTCGGTGGTCCCGGCAGGGCCACGATCACGCATCCGTTGGGCCTGTCGACCCACCAGCCCGGCGCGGTGCCGCGGTCGTTGGGGATGGCAATCGATGAAGGCAGGAGCCAGGCCTGCTTGACGTTGGTCTCGGGGAAGGGGAGTCCGCGCCGTTCGAACAGGTGGCGCAGCCAGCGCTCCAGCTCCGGATCGACCACGGGCCGCTCGTCGCAAACGGCGGCGATCGCCTCTCGCGTCAGGTCGTCGGGTGTCGGGCCCAGGCCGCCAGTCGTAATCACCAAGTCGGCGGCGGCCAGCGCGCCGGCCATTGCTGCGGTGACGGTCTCCAAGCGGTCGGGAAGGGCCGAGATCCACGCCACATCGACGCCAGCCTCAGCCAGGACACGGGCGAGCTCGCCGGTGTTCGTGTCGCGGGTCTCTCCGGCGGTGAGTTCGCTGCCGATGGCCAGCAGCACGGCGGTGCAAATCGTTCTGGTGTCTGGCTTCGACGTATCTTCCACAGCGTAAGTTTACGGTCGGCCGCGTGGCGAAGTGGACCGAGGAAGCAGCCGGGGCGTCGCAGCCATTCTCGCCGCTGCTATGATCCTGGTGCTGTCTCATCCCTACCCGAAGGAGGTCCCTTGGCTGACCGGTCCTCCTCGAACGATTCCTCCTCCGACACCGGATCCGGACCGGCCGGCGTCGACTCGGTCCGAGCGCACGCCTCGAAGGCGGGCGGTGGCGACGCGCCCGGTCTCGGCGAGCAGTTCGGCCGCACCAGGGACGCGGTCCGCGGCCTGATCGCCGCTCACATCAAGCTGGCGAAGGCCGAGTTCTCCGAGATCGGCGGCGAGATCAAGCGCGCCGCTGCCCTCGGCGGCGCCGCTCTTCTGCTGCTGTTCATGGCCGGGATGCTCATCGTCGTGGGCCTGCTGCTCTTCCTTGGCGAGGCCATCTTCGGTTCTATCGGCTGGGGCCTTCTCGACGGGGCGGAATTGCTCCTATGCGCGGCGGCGCTGCTTGTCTTCGCCATAATCGACCTGAGCTGGCGGCGCGCCCTGTCGGCGTTCATCGTCGCGCTCGGCGTGGGTCTAGTCGTGACCGGCCTGCTGGCGGTCGACTGGCCGTACGTCAGCCATCACTACTCGGGCATGCCGGCGGCCATAGTGCTCGCCGTCGCCGCGGGGATGGTGCTGATCGGCCTGCTGGGGTTGGTTCTCGGGTCGGCCTTCGGACGCGGTCCGGCGGCGATCGGGCTCTTCGCGGGCGTCTTCTGCGGCCTGCTGCTCGGGCTGCTCGCCTCTGCCGGTACCGGTCTTCGCGTGGCCGCCGCGGTCGGCGTCGCCGCGTTGTTGCTGTTTTGGCCGATCGTCGCGGCCGTCCACGTCTTCAGGCACGGAATAGACACGGCGAAGCTGCGCAAGCGCTTCGTTCCGGTTCAGACCATCGAGACAATCAAGGAGACCATCGAGTGGGTGCGCGAACAGATGCCGCTCGGGCGGAAGTCGTAGCCCGCCGCCAGCTTCTGCTGGACGAGGTCGTCAGGCTCGAGGCCGCCGGCCGCTCGGCGATCAACATTCCGGCCAAGATTCGGCGTGCGCCGGCCAAGACGGCCGCGCTCGCGGCCGGAACCGTTTTCATGGTCCTCGGCGGGCCGAAGAGGACGTACCGCGCCGTCCGGCGGGCTGTCTTCGGGCCCAAGGCGGACCTGCCGAAGTCGATGCTGCCGGCGCAGATCGACAAGGCGCTGCGAAGGCTGGGAGACGACGGCGATCGTGTCCGCGGCGTGGTGGAGCGCGAGTTCGTCGACTATCTCGAGAAGAGCAAGCCGGTACGCGAGTCGCGCGATCTCCGCGGCACGATCTCCGAACTGGGAGGCAGCCTCCTCCGACCGGCCACGGCCGAGGCCGGCAAGCGGCTGGCCAGGGAGCTGTTCAAACCCGGAGGCGGCAGCTTCGAGGCGGTCATGGATCGGATCCAGGCCCGCCGCGCGGGGCGGGGTGGCGAGGCGGGCGCCGCAGGTGGCGCCGCCGACGGATCTGGCAGTCCGGCCGCGGGCTCCGCGTCCGCATCCGCACCGGCGAAGTCGCGCTGAGAGAGGCGGTCGAGGTCAAGCGCGTAGCCCGCGCCGGCCCGGCGCAGCCCCGCTAGACTCTGTGGCCGCGGGCGAGTGGCGGAATGGCAGACGCGCCAGCCTTAGGAGCTGGTACCGGAAACGGTGTGCGGGTTCGACCCCCGCCTCGCCCACCAATCGAGGGCGGCGTCACATGGCCTGGTCACGTCGGGTTCTTGCCGAATGCTCATCAGAATCACATTGGACGAGGGGCGCGGAGCGACGGGAGCGACAGGGTGGGCCTGTCGAGGGAAATCGTCGCGGAATACGCCTGGGGGGCACCAAGGAGGTCCGGATTGTGCCGGTCTGCCCACCGACCGCTCGATTTGGGCTCAATCGCGCCAATCCGGCCGAACCGGGTCGGCCGAATGTCATCCTGATGAGCATTGGGAAATAGCAGGGCGGGGTCGGCTCGCCGAGGCCTCGGGCGCACTCGCCGCCGCTCCGCGCGCCTCGCCCCGGGCCATGAGCGTGTCGCCGGCCCGGCGACCGCCCCGCCCTCGCGCTACCGTCCATGGCCACGATCCCCGCGCTCGCCCTGCCCCACACCACGTACCCCTCTACCAGGGCAGCGTCTTCCTGGAGGCCTTGAAGACCTGGGTCATCACGAAGGTGCCGCCGGCCGTGTCGAGCAGATTGGGCTGGGCGGCGCTCAGGTCGATGATCGGATGCATCCACGCCTGGACGAGGGTCGAGCCGCTGAACGTCAGCTCGAGTATGAGACCCTCTTCTGTTTGCTCCGACCATGTCTGGTCGAAGATGAAATTGCCCATCGAGTAGAAGATCGGCTTGCCCTTATAGACTTCGACCGCCCCGGCCCAATGAGGGTGGCTGCCGACGATCAGGTCCGCGCCGGCGTCCACCAGCTTGTGCGCCCACTTCCTCTGTATCGAGGTCGGGCCGGTTGTGTACTCGGTTCCCCAGTGTGGGAAGACGATTACGACCTGTGCGCCCGCCGCTCTGGCCGCGGCGATGTCGGCCGGGTAGGTGCCCGAGGAAAGCTCCGCGGTCCCTGGCAGATTCACGCCGGCGACGTAGCCCGGCGCGATCGTGTCGTATGCCAGAACCGCAACCTTGACGCCATCGACCGTGAACCAGGCCGGTGTCGCCGCTGCCGCGCTGCCGGCGCCGGCGCCGGCGTGGGTGATCCCGAGGCTATCGAGCGCCGCGACGGTCTGGCGTACGCCGCCTCTGCCCCCATTGCCGATGTGGTTGTTGGCGAGAGACACCATATCTATCCCGAGGTCCTTGAGCATGGCCAGAAGCGCCGGATCGAAGGTGAAGGTCTTCCCGCCCGAGTGATACTCCCAACGGTCAGGCGTGGGACCCTCGAGGTTCAGCATCGAGATGTCGGCCCCCGACATGAGGTCGCGCACGTCCGGGGTGCTGTCCAGGCGCTTGGTGCGGGGCATCACCCAGCCGAACGATGAGCAGCAGTAGCGGCTCGTGATGGTGACGGTCCCGCCGGAGATGGGGAAGTCCACCCCCTTGTTCTTGAGCACCACCTGCTGGTAGACGCCGCGGTCGAGCATCACGTCGCCCCCTGCGGCGATTGTCCACGTCTTCGACGGATCGAAGCTGCCCGTGGCGGCATCCGAAGTCAGGTTCGCCTTCAACGGCCAGGCGGCAAGGCTTCGCACCCGGGTGTCTCCGAAGAGGGACACCGTGCCCCATGCCAGCGCTCGGACGCTCGGCCCCACTTCTGACGCTCGGATGATGCCGAGATGCGAAGTCCCGGCATCGAGATCGGTCGCGATGGCGTCGGGCGAGGTGGCGAGCACGAGACGGCTGCCGGCCGAGGAGCTGGCCAGCCCCAATGCCTGGAGGATGGCCCCGGCATCGTTGCTCACGAGCTCCAGCGCGGAGAACTCCTTGCTTGTGCCGGCAAGAATGGCCTGGATGTCCGCCAGATCGACGGATGTGTCGGCCGTCCGATAGTCCGCGACCGGGACGATCGGAACGGCTGCGGCAGCCGCGGTCGGGGTCGGCGTCGGTGTGGGCGTGGGCGTGGGCGTGGACGCCAGAGTCGGCGATTCAGAAGGGGTTGGAGACGCACCCGAGGATCGGTTGGGACTCGCCGGTGGCTGGGTCGGCTGGGCGGAGCCGCAGCCCGCGACGACGGCGACCAGGGCGAAGGCCGCAAGTGAGTAGCTCAATCGGCGTCTTCTTGGCATTGCGGAATTGTGGCAGATGTTGTCCTGAAGGCGCCGCTCGTCGGGTCCGGGGTCGTAGCCGACGGCCCGGACCAGACCGAGAGCGGCTGGCGTGCGCCTCGTTCGGCCCTGTCGAGCGGCCGCCTGGCTCATAATGGGGGCGCGTCCAGGTCAGTCGGTGGTGTCGCCGGCCGGCTCAATCCGCAGGGGTCGAAGGGTGAATATGCGTTGTCTCGTGGCGTGTTTGCTGGCGTGTGCGGTGTTGGCTTGCGTGGGCTGCGGGACCAGCTCCCAGACGGCTTCGGCGCCGGCCGTGAGTGCGTCCAACGTGACAACCCCTTCCGGCTCGTCGGGCCCGACCGCGTCTGCCAGTGCGCCGAGTCCCACACCAGGCCCATCCGGGAGCCCGTCCACGGGCCCATCCCAGAGCCCATCTCCGAGCCCCTCGCCCACGGCCCCTCCGCCCGTCGCGGGCGCGGCCTGGACGAACAGGGCGGTGGCCCTGGCGGACAAGGCCAGCGACGACGGCAAGCCGGAGGTTCATCTGGGCGCGAACTTCCCACTCACGTTGACGGCGCAGACGGCCAGTGTGGACGGCGATCTCTGGTACGAGGCCAACTGGCAGACGCCGAGCCTGCACGGAACCGGCTGGCTGCCGGCGTCCGCGGTCACCATCACGCAACCAACGGGTGGTGCGGTGGCGAGCTTCGACGCGCTCGATGTGAACCTTGCCTCCTACCTGGCCGGGTACGGGACGCGTGTTGGAGTGGATGTCCTGGACGTGACCCGTGGCACCTCTTACGCCTACAACGCCGATCTCTCGTTCTACGTCGCCAGCTCCATGAAAGTGCCGATCATGCTGACCTTCCTGACGCAGCTGGAGGCGAAGGGCAGAGAGCCGAACGATTACGAACTGTCGCTGCTGACGACGATGATCGAGAACTCGAACAACGATTCCGCGACGAAGCTGTGGACGGACATCGGCTACCAGCGCGGCATCAGGGCGTTCATGAGAGGGGTCGGCATCTCGGGGCTCAGCCCCGCGACGCCGGTGGTCGGCTGGGGATACAGCACGATCAGGCCTTCCACCATGGTCGCGCTGCTGGACCGGCTGCACGAAGGCACGGTCCTCAACAAGGCGGACCGGAAGCTGGCGATCTACCTCATGGAGCACATCCAGGCCGACCAGAGAGTAGGGGTCGGCGACAGCAGCCCGTCCGGCGCCACAGTCGCGATGAAGGATGGCTGGACGAGTATCAAGGGTCCGTCCGGCCCGTACTTCATGAACTCCTCGGGGATCGTGACCCTGGGCGACGAGACGTACATCATCGCCATCTACACAGACTCCGACCAATCGTACGGAGAGGGCTACAAGATCACCCGCAACGTCGCCAGGATCGTCGGCGAGCGCCTGATGGGGAGCAGCTAGAGACAGGCGGGGGACGTGAGGCGCGACAAATGACCGGGGTGCGTTCAGCGAGACCTCGGCCAGACCGGCGGCCGTATGGCCGAACCGGTCTTGCCCGAGCCTACCGCCAGAGAATCGCGAATGTGGCCAGTGCCATGCCCACCGACGCGGCCGGGAACAGGATCGCGGCCGGCACATGCCACCACCCGGGCTCCTGCTCGGGGACCCGCTTGCGAGCAGCGACGCGCTCGCTCAGGTCCCACGCTTCCCAGCGGCCCACCCCGATCCGAGCCAGCACCAGGAAAGCCACGGCGATTATCGTCGTGCCGACGGCCCACTCGCCTATGCGCGGCATGAAGCCAGGCCAGCCGGCCACCTTCGATAGTCCGTCGAGTGGCCTGGCGATGATCTCGTGCCCGGGGATGGTGGCCCACCACGATGCGAAGGCCGCGCCGAGGCGTTCGGGTCCATGCAGGGGCGCGCATGCGGCCACGCCGGCCGCACCAAACAGCGAAGTGAAGGTGGTCGCGGCGATGGGAACAACGGCACCCAGCGTGGCGATCCACCGCCACAGCGCCAGGATGCCGACGCGGCGCCGTCTCCAGGTGGCGCGCACAGTGCCCAGGTGGTCGTCGCGAAAGAAGCGCGATTGTTCGGAACGTCCGTCCGGCACGTCGATGTTCTGGAGGAGAGGGATCATGAACTCCTCGTCGTTGTCCCAGTAGGAGCCGTGGTCCTCCAGCAGGCTCATGCGGTTGATGGTCGGGTACGGTCGGTCCGAGAGGTGAACGCCGGGCGGCTCCACGATCTGGCCGGCGGGCGCGGGATCGTAGGACGACCAGAAGTCGGCCGACAGCAGCTTCGGACGAAGGGCGGTCAGGTCGCCCAGGAGACGCGAGCCGACCGGCAACCCTTTGTAGGCGTCCTCGATTCGCCAGGCCAGCGCCAGCCCCTCGCCCAGCGTGATCAGCTTGTCGACCTCGATGTCGGAGAAGGCCCCGTCGCAGAGCGTCTCGAAGCTGACTATCGCTCCGCCTGAATGGGCCACGACAACCATCCGCCCGCAACCCTCTTTGCGAAGGCCTCTCACGGCGGCCGCAAGGCTGGTCCGCACGTTGGCGGACTGGACCGGGTCGCGACTGATGTCGGGCAGCTCGCCGAACCAGCGCGTCAGAAAGTTGTCGACCGACTTGAGCGCGGCCGCGTTCTGCAGGGTTGCGATCGGGATGGCTCGGAATGGCGCGTAGGCCGCCAGGGCCACCTGACCGAGGATCAACGCCGGCCCGAAAGCAAGGATGGTCAGTTCCTTCTGAATCCAATCCAGCACGTCGATCCAGTCGCTCCGGTGGCTCCCGACCGTCCCCAATACGAGCGCACTGTGCTGATAGCCGGCGGAGTTCCGCGCGTAGTCGATGGTGTCGCCGCGACGCTTGGCCCACAGCTCCCTCCGGACACGGTAGCTGTTGCGGATGCCGGCCATGATTCGGCGCAGGGCGTGGAAGACATATGTGGTCATGTAGCCGAGACTCGGCGCGCGCGTTCTCGCGGCCCACCAGGCCTCGGTCACGACCCACTTCTGGGCGGGGTGCCCTTCGTACTCGGGCACGTCCAGTTCCAGGATCGGCAGCCGCGCGCCAGACAGGTCGTAGTCGCAGCGTACGACCGGGTCCGGGCCGAAAGTGTGCTCTCCCCGCCAGTCGCTCAGAACTCTGACGATCGATCCGCCCCAATCGAGGAAAGTCTCGCAGGCCGGCTGCGTGCCGATACCGTGGACGAGGACGACGCCGATGCGACCCGGATCGGGGGTATCCGCCGGCGATGGCGCTGAGGCGCCACCGGAGATAGGGGCCGGAGCGCGTTGCGGCGGGGCCGCGTGGACGTGTGGTACGGTCGCGGCGCGGGTAGGAGTGGGACGAGTGCCCGTCGCCATGCTCACGCAAAGGTAGGCCGTCGGCGCCGGGCGGGCTGTCAAATCGCCGACATGCTGCGGCCAGTGGACCGGACGGCGCCCCGTCAAGGGAAGACAGGGATGCCTGCTAGGCTGAACGCGGCGTCTCGCCGTGTGGCCGCCGGTCGGCGGACGGGCGCGACGGCCGATGGCACGCAGCGCACAGGAGGAGACAGCGGTGGATCCGCAACCGAAGTCCAAGACCGTCGACGACCCGGACCAGCCCATCGCCTGGCGCGGCGTGCCCGAGAACACGCCGGTGCGATCGGACGGGCGGCAGGTTGGGACGCTCTACGATCTCCTCGGGTCCCACGAGGAGGACATCTTCCACGGCATCGTCGTGCAGCTCCAATCGGGCAAGCGCCGCGTCTTCGTCCCGGCCGATGACGTGATCCTGCTTGCGGCCTCGCACGTGGACGTGTCCCTGAGCGCCGCCGAGATCAGCGCGCTCCCGGAGCACACCGAAGAGCGCGGGTTCGAGCTGGGCATGGTCGGTCTGCTGCGCAAGCACGTCGGCTGGGTGCGGGAGAAGGACCGCTGACGTCGCGAGCTGAAGCCCAGGTCCAGGACCGCCCCGGCACCTATAATCGGCCGACGATGCAGACCACCAACACACCCCTTCCGAAGTCCCGCCTCCAGCTCGAGTTCGAGCTTCCGCCCGAGCGCCTGAGCCGGGCCATCGATCAGGCCGTCGGACGCCTCTCGCGCCAGACCCGCGTGCCCGGTTTCCGACCGGGCAAGGCTCCCCGAGTCATGCTCGAGAGAGTGCTCGGCCCCACGGCGATCCTCGACGACGCCATCGACCAGCTGGTCGAGGACGCCTACCGTGAGGCGATTCGCGAGCAGGACCTTGTGCCGTTGGCGTCGCCGGAAGTCGAGGTCACTCAGGGCGAGGAAGGCAAGCCGCTCATCTTCAAGGTGGTCCTGCAGGTTCGACCGGAAGTCACGCTGGGCGACTACGAGCACTTCGGCTTCGTGCCCGAGATCAAGCCGGTGGACGAGACCATGGTCGAGCAGGTGCTCGACGAGCTGCGTGACGACCAGGCCACTCTCGAGCCGGCCGCCGACCGCGGCGCCGAGAAGGGCGACTACGCGGTGGTTTCGCTGGCCGGCACCCGGAACGGCGTTCCCTTCGAAGGTGGCTCGTCGGAGCGCATGCCTCTGATCCTGGGCCAGGACCGGCTCATTCCGGGCTTCGAAGACCATCTCATCGGCGCCGCCGTCGGCTCCGAGCGCGAGTTCGACATCGTCTTCCCAGACGACTACCAGGATGAATCTCTGCGCGGCCAGGAGGCCCATTTCGCCGTTACGATCAAGGACCTGCGCCACAAGGTCCTGCCCGAGGCGGATGATGCGTTCGCCCAATCCGTCGGCAAGTTCGACGACATGGCCACTCTCAAGGCCGAACTGCGCAGGCGCCTGGAGGCCAACGCGCTGGACCACGCCCGCCATGCCTTCGCCGACAAGATCATCGAGTACGCCACGGCCAATGCCACCGCGGATCCCCCGGACGTCCTGATCGACCAGGAGATCGACGTCATGCATGACGAGCTGCGTTCGGCGCTGGCCCGCCAGGGCATCGCTGAAGAGGCGTACCTCAAGGTCGTTGAGAAGACCGCGGAGGAGATCCACGCCGAGTTCCGGCCTCAGGCTGAGAAGCGCGTCAAGACGCTCCTCGTGCTGACGCAGATCGCCAACATCAAGGGCGTCGAGGTCCCGGAGAAGGATATCCAGGACGAGGTCGAGCGGGCCCGATCCCGGTACTCCAGCAGTCCAGACCTGATCCGCTACTTCGAATCGGAACGCGGGCGCAACTTCATTCGGAGCACCTTCAGACGGTCGCGGGCGGTGGAGATGCTTGTCGACGAGTGGCTGGCCGCTCATCCCGAGTCGCCGCGACTGCCTCATGTAGATGAAGCGGAGGAAAGCTCGCCGGTAGCCGGTCCCTCGGCAGAGGCGGCCGCGTCGATCGGCGTGAACGATCAGGGGAGCCTGACGCCGCCGGAAGCGGCCGCCCCAACGGGCGCGTAGCCCGAGTCTTGGTGGAGGAGACGATCCGAATGCTCGTGCCGATGGTGATCGAGTCCTCGAGCCGTGGCGAACGCGCCTACGACATCTACTCGCGTCTGCTGCGCGAGCGGATCATCTTCCTGGGCGACGCGATCGAGGACAACGTGGCCAACCTGGTCATCGCCCAGCTGCTGTTCCTGGATGCCGAGGACCCGGAGCGGGACATCAGCCTCTACATCAACTCGCCCGGCGGGGTCATCACGAGCGGCCTGGCGATCTACGACACGATGCAGTACGTGCGATCACCTGTGAGCACGATCTGCATCGGAATGGCGGCCAGCATGGCTGCCGTCTTGCTCGCGGCCGGGGCTCCCGGCAAGCGATTCGCACTGCCGCACAGTCGAATCATGATCCATCAGGGTTCGGGCGGCTTCCGCGGCAACACCCCGGACGTCTTCATCCAGGTCAAGGAGATGGAGACTCTTGTCAACACCAATCACGAGATACTGAGTCGCCACACGGGCCAAACAATCGACAAGATAGTGGCCGATACCTCCCGGGACTACTTCATGTCCCCAACGGAGGCCAAGGACTACGGCATAATCGACGCTGTCTACTCGGCCACGGGATCGCCGCTGACGAGCAAGGAAGGCGTCGGTGGCGCAGCGGGTAATGGGGAGGCGCCGGAGGCCTCTGGCGACGACAAGGGTTCCGCAGCTGCCAGCGAATAGCTGGATGCAAGCGCAGGCGCGAAGGATGGTTCAAAGCGCGTGACGACGACCAAGAGCGGCCCCAAGGTTCCATATCGCTGCAGCTTCTGCGGCAAGAGCCAGGAGCAGGTTCGCAAGCTCATCGCGGGCCAGGGCGTCTACATCTGCGACGAGTGCATCAACCTCTGCCAGGAGATCATCGAAGAGGAGATGCTCGAGGCGCCGCGTGCCAAGCCGCAGGCGGCCAAGCTGCCCAACCCGCGCTCGATCAAGATCGCCCTGGATCAGTACGTCATCAGCCAGGACAAGCCCAAGAAGGTTCTCTCGGTCGCCGTTCACAACCACTACAAACGAGTCAACGCCGGTCACCAGATCGACGACGTCGAGCTTCAGAAGTCGAACATCCTCCTGGTCGGGCCCACCGGCTCCGGCAAGACGCTCCTGGCCCAGACCCTGGCCAAGATCCTGGACGTGCCGTTCTGCATTGCCGACGCGACATCCCTGACCGAGGCCGGGTATGTCGGCGAGGACGTCGAGAACATCCTGTTGCGCTTGATCCAGGCCGCCGACTTCGACGTGGCCAAGGCCCAGCGCGGCATCATCTACATCGACGAGATCGACAAGATCGCCCGCAAGGCCGACAACCCGTCGATCACTCGCGATGTCTCCGGTGAAGGCGTGCAGCAGGCGCTGCTCAAGATCCTCGAAGGCACGCTCGCCAACGTTCCGCCCCAGGGTGGCCGCAAGCACCCGCACCAGGACTTCATCCAGATCGACACCACGAACATCCTGTTCATCTGCGGCGGTGCGTTCGACGGCATCGACAGGATCATCGAGGAGCGGGTCGGGAAGCGATCGATGGGCTTTGGCGCGGAGAACCACATATCGGAGATCGACCGCGAGCGGATCCTCGAACGGCTCATGCCGGAGGACCTCCTCAAGTATGGCCTCATCCCCGAGTTCGTCGGCCGTCTGCCGGTCGTGGTGACACTGACGTCACTGACCGCGGATGATCTGGTCCGCATCCTGACCGAGCCGAAGAACGCGATCACGCGCCAGTTCCAGAAATTCCTCTCGCTCGACAAGGTGGATCTGGTCTTCACGCCGGGCGCCCTGCAGGCCGCGGCCGAGGTGGCGATCACGCGCAAGACCGGTGCTCGAGCCCTTCGATCGATCGTCGAGGAGGCTCTCCTGGACGTGATGTACGACGTGCCGGATCACGCGGAGATCCGGAAGTGCCTCATCACCGAAGAGACGATACGAGAGGGCCGGCCGCCCCTCCTGCTCACTAAGAGCCAGATCGATGAGGGCGTAGACGAGAACAACTACGAGGAATTCCTCGCGGAGCGCGGCCAGAGCGCGTAGGGGAAGGGTGGGGAATGGCAATAGAGCCGACCTGGAGAGAGGCGAGCCCCGCGACCCGTGGACGGCCGGCTGCCCCGACGAATGGTCTGTGGCTCGGCAGCAGACGCGTCGCTCGAACCGGATCTCAGAGGTGGTTGCTCCGGGTCATGATCGGCGGCGTCGTTGCCATGATCGTGGTCGGATTGTCACTGTTTGCACCCGACGAGTTCGATTTCGTGGATCCGGCCGCTTCGGCCTTCGCGGGGCCTCTCCTTCTCGCGGCGGCCGCGTATGCCGCGGCGGTTGCGGCGTGGTGGTACGTGGACCTGCGGACGCCCGTCCTCGCGGTCTCTCCGCTCGCCGGGCAAGCCGCAATCTGCCCGTTGTTGATCGGGGGTCTCGGTCTGGCTCCCGGCGCGCCGTTCATCGTGATCGCCGGCCCGTTCATTCCGCTGACGTTGATCACCGGGTTCCTGGTTGCCATGGCCGGGCTCAACCGCCATCCGCGCGATGCGGCGGCTCTCGTACTCGTGTCGCTGGTCGCATCTGTGGTGCTGGTGGCGATGAACCAGGCGATGGTCGCCGAGGTCTACCTGGCCATGGCCGTGCTCGCCGCGCTGGCGGCAGCGGCCGGGTTCGAGGCGAGGAGCCGACCGATCGGCTCCCGGCCCTCCCCGGCACGTTTCCAGGGATCTTGACTCAAGGTTTCAACGCCAGCTCCAGCGCTTCGGCGAGGTGGAGGGCCGGCCGGCCCGTGGCCTGCGAGATCTGCTCGCGGCAGCTGAAACCGTCGGCAATCAGCAGGGCGTCTTCCGGCGCCGATCGCACGGCCGGTAGCAGCGCCCGCTCGCCGATCGTCTGCGACAGCTCGTAGTGCTCGCCCCGCTCGAAGCCGAAGGCGCCGGCCATGCCGCAGCACCCGGGCTCCGGCTGCGCGGGTTCGAGACCGATCGATCGCAGCGTCGCCTCCTCGGCTTCCATCCCGACTGTCGCCTTCTGGTGGCAGTGCCCATGGAGGACGGCCGGGGTGGCGAGCCGGCGGGGTAGCGCGTCCGCGAACTCCCTGGGGTGCGCCTGGACGAAAGCCCCGAGCCCCACCACGATCCGATCCAGCCGCCGGGCACGCGGGCCAAAGGGGAAGAGGTTCAACAATTCGTCATGGAAGACGGCCTCGCACGATGGCTCCAGGACGATGACCGGAACGCCCGAGTCGAGTTCCGGCTCGAAGGCGTCGAGGACATGGTTGAGCAACCGGCGAGCCTGCCGCAGGAAGCCGCGGTCGTAGAGGGGGCGGCCGCAGCAGAGGTTCGCCCGCGGCACCTCGACCGTGAAGCCGGCGGCCTGCAAGACACGCACCGCCGCCAGTCCCTGCGAGGGAACGAAGCCGTCGGTGAACGTGTCGGCGAAGAGGACGACGCGCCGCTCTCCGGCCGCCCGCGCCGCGCCCAGATCCGCCACTCCTTCTGGCAGCTGCCTGCGGAACGACTGCGCGGCGAAACGCGGCAGTGACCGGCGGCCGTCCACGCCGGCGACGAGCTTCGCCAGCTCTGCGATCCCCGGCGCCGTGCCCACAGCGTTGGCGAATCCCGGCGCGATCTGGGCCAGGTGCGCCCACCAGTGGATCAGGCCCATCGAGTAGGAGACGCGTGGCCGAAGCCGGTGGGCATAGTGATGGGCCATGAACTCTGCCTTGTACGTGGCCATGTCCACTCCGACCGGGCAGTCGGTCTTGCAGCTCTTGCAGGCGATGCACAGGTCCAGAGCCTCGAGGACCGCGTCGCTGCGCCACAGGTCGGGGATCGCCTCGCCCTCCAGCATCTCCCAGAGCAGGCGGGCGCGACCGCGGGTGGAGTGGCGCTCCTCGTGCGTGGCCTGGAACGTCGGGCACATCGCGCCGCCGGACTCGCGGCGGCACTTGCCTACGCCAACGCACCTGGCCAGAGCCCTTGCCAAGGATCCGCCGTCGTCGGGGAGGCCGAAGACCGTCTTCGGGTCGGCGAGCGGCAGGGCCGGTCGCAGGTCCGCGTCGAGGGGCAGGGGATCCACGACCTTGCCCGGGTTCATGAGACCGCGCGGATCCCAGATCGTCTTGAACTCCCGGAAGGCCGCCACCAGTTCCGGCCCGAACATGCGGGGCAAGAGTTCGGCTCGGGCCTGGCCGTCGCCGTGCTCGCCGGATAGAGAGCCGCCGTGGCGGACGACGAGATCGGCCGCTTGCTCGATGAAGGAGCGGAAGGCTCGCAGACCTTCCGAGGAGCGGAAGTCGAATTCGGAGCGCAGGTGGAGGCAGCCGTCCCCGAAATGGCCGTAGAAGGTGCGTTCGAAGCCGAACCGGCCGATCAGCGCGTCGAGCTCGCGCAGGTATGCGCCCAGCCGCTCGGGCGGGACGGCCGAGTCCTCCCAGCCGGGATACGTGGCGGGCTTTCCCGGGACGACGGCAGTCGCGCCCACGGCCGACTCGCGCAAAGTCCAGAGAGCCTGTTGCTCGGCCACGTCGACGACGACGTGAGTGGAGAGGCGGCGGCCGAACTTGCTGGCTGCCTGGCGCGCCTTCGCCTCGGCCTCGCCGGCCGTCTCGCCGCCGAATTCGACGAGCAGCCAGCCGCCGCCCTCCGGCATGCCCTCGATTGCAGCTCGGTTCAGCCCCTTTCGCCGGCAGGCCTCGACCAATCGATCGTCGAAGCCTTCCAGCCCGATCGGTCCGGCCGTCATGATCTCGGGCGATCGATCGGCCGCCTGAAAGACGTCCGGGAAGCCGAGCACCAGAAGCGCTCGACCGGGTGGGCTCGGGATGAGGCGGACGGTAGCCTCCAGGATCGTTACGCAGGTGCCCTCTGTGCCGACCAGCGCGCGGGCGATGTCGAAGCCGTTCTCCGGAAGCAGCGCCTGGAGCGGGAAGCCCGACACCAGGCGAGGCAGCTTTGGAAAGCGCTCGCGAATGAGCGCCGCGTGGCGGTCCCGGAGGGAGCGAAGGGAGCGGTAGATCTCGCCTCGCTGGCCTCTCTCCGCGCAGATGCTCGCCAGCTCGTCGTCGGTGGTGCGGCCCACCGTCAGGCGCAGCCCGTCGTAGGTGAGCACTTCGAGCGACTCGACGTTGTCGCTCGTTCGCCCAGCCATGATCGAGTGGGCGCCGCACGAGTCGTTGCCGAGCATCCCGCCGAGAGTGCAGCGGTCGTGGGTGGCGGGATCCGGTCCGAATGTCAGGTGATGTGGCTCGGCGGCTGCACGCAGGTTGTCCAGGACTACGCCGGGCTGGACCCGGGCGATGCGCCGGTCGGGGTCTAGCTGCACGATGCGGTTCAGGTGGCGCGAGACGTCCACCAGGACGGCCCGGTTGGTTGCCTGGCCCGCCAGGCTCGTCCCGCCGCCGCGCAGAGTGACGGGCGCGGCATGCTCGCGGCAGACGCGGATGACCTCAGCCAGATCGTCGGTGTCGAGCGGCCGCACGACGCCTATCGGTAGCTGGCGGTAGTTGGACGAGTCGGTTGAGTAGAGAGCGCAGTCGCCGGGCGTGAACTGGACCTCGCCGCGGACGGTCGTCCGCAGAGCAGCGGCAATCGACTCGCGGCGGGCGGACGCGGCGTTGCGGCCGATGGTGGCCTCGTCTTTCACCCGGGCAGCATACCGGCCGCCTCAGGGCAGGGTCATCCGCGCGCGCGGCAATACGGTGGACGCTTGCTCCTGCGTCGCCGCCGCCCCGCCTCCGGTCTAGTGGAACTCGCCGAATGTGCCGATCAGCGGGATCGCCAGAAAGATCAGCAACGCCGTGTTCACGATCACGTTGGCGTAGACGCGGTGGAGCAGCGAGCGGCCCGTATCCAGCGGAAACCACAGACCGACGCCGCCTGCCACCGCCCACCAGACCCAGGCCTGGTGCGAGGAGAACGCATTGGCCACGAGGATCGCGATGCTGAGGCCCCAGCCGGCCATCACGGCTCCCATCACGCTGTACAGCCAGGCCTGGAAGCCGCGGGTCGAGGCGTCCGGGGCGCCGGACCAGAAGGCCGGGTCGATCAGTCGATTGAGGCCGGAGAACAGGGGAGTGCCGGCTGCCAGCACCAGGGCCACGCCGCCGACGACCATGCCGGCGCTGACGACAAGGAGCCAGAGGCGGAAGAACTCGAACATTCGCTTCTCCTCGTGTTCGACGGTCCATGCTGGCGGTACGCTTGCGCCAGATCGCTGCCGATGGGGTTAGTATGTCGCGGGATAGAAACTAATGTCAAACCCCAGATCAACCGAAACCGAGAAGCCCAAACGCCAGCCCGGGCGGCCGCGCGTCATGTCGGACGACGCCATCTACACGGCCGGTCTGGCGGTCCTGGCCGAAGTCGGCTCAGAGCGGCTCACGCTTGCTCGCCTGGCCAGTGTCCTTGGAGTGACGCCGGCGGCCGTCCGTCAGCGCTTCGGCTCCAAGAGGGGACTGCTGGTCGAGATGTCCAGGCGCCGTGTCGAGCAGACCGAGCATCGCTTCGCTGCCGCCCGAGCCGCGTTCTCCTCGCCGCTCGAGGCGCTCCAGGCGGCGTTCGTTGCCGAGCTGGACCAGATCGCCGAGCCCCGGCAGCTCGCCAACGCAATCTCCGCCTATACCGACAACATCGGCGACGCCGAGATGCGGGCGGCCTTCGCCACCGAGCTGGCCACCATGGAGCGGCACATCGGCGAGCTGCTCGCCGAGGCCACGGAGCGCGACGAGATCGCGGGCCCGGTCACGCCCGAGCTCGTCTCAACCGTTCTTGCCGCGGTCGAAGGCACGATGCTGATCTGGGCCATCGCCCCGCGCGGCGACATCAAGGCGCGCATCCACGAAGCCGTCCAGGTGGCGCTTGGACTCGGCGGCCGGTAGGGGGCAGGCATCAGTGCTACGATCGGCGCCTTCACGGCGCTGACCGAGAGGAGTAGCGTCGCCAGCCGATGATGACCGACCACCCTTCGCGGCGGCCAGTCCAGAGAGCGGGGCCCGCGCCGAAAGGCGCGAGGCTGAGAGCCCCGCGGTCGGTCCGGCGCGAACGTAGCTCGCGAGCCGTGCGGGTGGCGCCCGATAACGCGCCGAGAGGGCTTCGCCGGGCGACGGAAACGCCGCCACGACGGCAGCCGGGATGACCGGCGCCGGGCGACGCCAAACCAGCAGGTGGTACCACGACCCGTTCGTCCGCTGGGCGAGCGGGTCGAATCATTGACGGAGCGAACGATGGCGGACGAGGCTCAGACGCGGAAGCCGGGCGGAGCGGGCCAGGGCGGCATGCCAGAAGACGCGGAACTGGCGAAGGCCTACCGGCCCGGCGACTTCGAGCACTCCATCTTCCAGGGTTGGCTCGACGCCGACGTCTTCAACCCGGACGGGGCGGGGTCGCGCGCGGACTGGACGAAGCAGCCGTTCGTGATCATCCAGCCGCCGCCGAACGTGACCGGTTCGCTGCATCTGGGCCACGCCCAACGCTCGACCGTCGAAGACGTGATGACCCGGCAGGCCCGAATGCAGCGCCGTCCGGCGCTCTTCCTGCCCGGCCTCGATCACGCCTCGATCGCCGCCCAGTACGTACTGGACAAGATCCTCGCGGCCAAGGGAGAGACCCGCCAGACCCTGGGCCGTGAGAAGTACCTCGAGGCAATGTGGGAGTTCGTGCGCGAGACGCGCCAGACGATCCTGGGCCAGCAGCGGCGGGTAGGCGCCTCTCTCGACATGACGCGGCTGCGCTTCACGATGGACGATGTCTCGGCCCGCGCCGTGCGCGAAGCCTTCCTGCGCCTCTACCGCGAGGGCCTGGCGTACCGGACCGAGGCGCTCATCCACTGGTGCCCCGGCTGCCGGACCAGCGTTTCGGACCTGGAGGTGATCCCGAAGGAGACGACGGGCAGCCTCTGGACCATGCGCTACCACCTGGTCCAGGAGGCTGCAGGCGCCGCTGACGAGGCAACAGGCGCGGCGGACCCTGGTGCCTGGATCTCAGTGGCGACCACACGCCCCGAGACGCTCCTCGGCGACACCGCCGTGGCCGTCAACCCCGACGACCCGCGCTATACCGCGCTGATCGGCCGTCGGGCGATGATCCCGTTCGTGGAACGAGCGGTGCCGATCATCGCCGACCCGGTGGTAGATCGTGCTTTCGGAACGGGTGCCGTCAAGATCACGCCGGCGCACGACAACGACGACTACGAGACCGGGAAGCGCCACGGCCTGGCGATGATCACCGTGCTCGACGACGCCGCCCGGATCAACGAGAACGGCGCGCAGTTCGCCGGCCTGGACCGATACGAGGCTCGCAGACAGATCGTGGAGGCGCTGCAGGCGCGTGGCGACATCGACTCGATCGAGCCGCACGAGATGCTCATCGGACGCTGTCAGCGCTCCGACGACGTCGTAGAGCCGCGCCTGAAGACCCAGTGGTTCGTCCGCGTTGCGCCGCTCGCCGCAGCGGCTCTCGAGGCGACTCGTTCGGGCAAGACGCAGATCCTGCCGGAGCGCTTCGTCAAGGTCTGGGAGCACTGGATGACCGAGATGCGCGACTGGAATGTCAGTCGGCAGCTGTGGTGGGGCCATCGCATCCCGGCCTGGTACTGCCCCGACGGCCACACGACCGTGACCGCCGACCCAGCCGGACCGAAGTCCTGTGAGGTCTGCGCCCGTCCGGGCGCCGACCTCCGGCAAGACGAAGACATCTTCGACACCTGGTTCAGCTCCGGGCTGTGGCCGTTCTCGACGCTGGGCTGGCCGGAGAAGACGCGCGACCTCGAGCGCTTCTACCCGACGTCGGTCATGGAGACCGCCTACGACATCATCTTCTTCTGGGTCGCCCGGATGATGATGCTGGGCATTCACCTCACCGGCGAGGCGCCCTTCCACACCGTGTATCTGTCGGGCCTGATCCGCGACCCGTACGGCCAGAAGATGTCCAAGACGAAGGGCAACGTCGTCGATCCGCTGGAGACGATCGATGAAGTTGGAGCCGATGCGCTGCGCTTCGCGCTGGTCAACGGAACGGCGCCCGGCAACGATGCCCGCCTGGGCGCCGAGAAGCTCGAAAACTCTCGCAACTTCGCCAACAAGCTCTGGAATGTTGCCCGCTTCGTGATCGGGGCCAAGCCGGCATCGATACCCGCAGGTGCGCCTCGCGCGCTGCCGGATCGGGCGAATGTCGGACCAGGTGACCGCTGGATCCTGTCGCGCGCCGTGGCTACCGTCGGAGCGGTGGATCGAGCGATGGCGGGGTACGCCTTCGGCGATGCCAGCCAGATCCTCTACGAGGCCATCTGGAACGAGTACTGCGACTGGGGCGTGGAACTGGCCAAGATCCGCCTGGCCGACGAGCACCTGTCACCTGCGGAGCGCGAGGCGACCTGGTGGACGCTGGTCGAAGCGCTCGACACGTATCTGCGCCTGCTGCACCCGATCATGCCGTTCATCACGGAGGCCATCTGGCGGCGGCTGCCGCACACGGCCGGCGATCCGGATCTCCTGATCGTGGCCGACTGGCCGGCGCTGGGCGCCGCAGAAGCCGGCAGCGCCCGGGACGTGGAGGTCTCGGCGCTGATAGAACTCGTTCGGGCTGTACGCAACGCTCGGGCGGAAGCTCGGGTGGAGCCTGCGGCGTGGCTGCCGCTGGAAGTATTCGTGCCCGAATCGCTGGGCCAGACCTTCGAGGCGCTTCGGCCGGCGATCGAGCGCCTGGCGCGCGCACGTCCACTGGGCCGGGTGGCGAATCTCGAGGCGATCCGGCGGGGAGCCGAAGGCGGTCTGTCCGTCATCGCCGGCGAGATCGAGGCTGTCGTCAGGCCCGCCGCCAGGGACGAGGCTCAGGAAGAACGTGATCGCTCTCGACTGGAGCGCGAGCTGGCCGAGGCCGAGTCGCTGCTGGCCGTGGCTCGAGCGCGGCTCGCCAACGAGGCCTTCACGGCCAAGGCTCCACCCGCGGTCGTGCAGGGCGCGCGTGCGCGCGCCACAGAACTCGAAGAGCTGGTTGCCCGGTTGGCGCAGCGCCTGGCTTAGGCGGGAACAACTGGTGCTGAGGCGCTGGTAGGATACGTGTAGGTTCGCACTACCTTTCAGGAGGGACAGTGCCGCTCTTTGGGAAGAACCGCCGCTCAGATCAGGATTCGTCACGGCAGCCTCCGCCGGCTGAGGTCAGTTCGCACGAGTTCTCGCTGAAACTCTCGTATTCGGCGAAGAGCTCGGAAGGCGTGCGCCTCAAGACAGGTCCCGGGCTGGAAGCGCGACTTCACAGCATGCTCGCGGGGTACCTGCAGGGCGAGTCGGAGCTGGTCGAGCCGCTGCCGGTCACATTTGGGCAGGCGTCGCCGTTCATCGCTCGCCTGCCGGGCAGCGCTCAGTGGCTGCAGTACAACCACAATCGCTCGCCGGTGACGCGTCATGCGCTGGTCGTCCTCGAATCTGTCGATGCGATCGATTCTGTCTACGAAACGCTCGTCTGCGGCCTCCTGTCCGGAGAGACCGACACCATGGGCTATCCCGAGTACAACGCCATCGTCGGTGGCGTGGTCTCCCACTTCGACGAAGTGACGGGCGACTTGATAGTCAGGGCGGTTGTCGGCTGGGGCGGCAAAGGGGTGCGAGGCGACACCGACCGAAACGCCGCGGGGATCCTCGCGGGGCTCTTCAACAACGTCGCCGGGGACACACATGCGATCGGCATCGTGCCCACAGACCGGCCCGCGCCGTCCTCAAGCGTGGGTGTGGGTGCCGCCTGCCAGCATTGCGGTTTCAGCTCCGGCTTGGAGAGGGCTTTCTACTGTCCCAAGTGCGGCATGCGGATGTTGCGCGGCTGAGCGATTTGCTGGAGACCGAATGCCGACCTACGACTACGTTTGCCAGAACTGCGGCCACGCGATGGAGGTCATGCACTCCGTCCACGGCCACGGGCCATCGGCCTGCCCTCGATGCGGCGGGCCGATGAAGAAGACCTTTGCCGTTCCCGCGGTCCACTTCAAGGGGACCGGCTGGGCGCGCAAAGAGCGGTCGAGCACCGGCAAGCCGCGCCGAGAGGACCGCACGGAAACCGGCGCGAGCTCTGGTGAAGGTGCGGAGCCGTCCGCGGGCAGTACGGGCTCGCCGCGAGGCGCTCAACCAACCGCGAAGGACGGGGCCGCGAAGGACGGGGCCGCGAAGGGTTCCGACTGACCGATGCCGAAGCCACCGTCCGACTGGATATCCCTCTCGGAGGCGGCTGAGCTACTCGCGTCCTCCAACGTGCGATTCACCCCCGGCACGATCGGCCGCTGGGCCAGAATCGGGCAACTCCAGAGCATCAAGCTGGGCAACCGCCGCTTCGTTCGGAAGGCGCAGGTGCGATCCCTCCTACGACCTCATGGGTCGGTTCACGGCGACGAGATACAGCCGGGCCTGTTCGAAGACCTGGACGACTAGCCGGCGACCGCGCGGTACCAGGCCCCGATCCCTGCCCGAAAGCCAGGCTTCGCCTGGCTCGCCATCGGTCAACCCTGTGGAGTGCCGCAGCGCCTGCAGAAACGCGCCTGAGTCGAGACCGGCAGCGCACAACGGTGGCACACCCGGACGGAGCCGCGATTGAGCACCTCCTCAGATGACTGGGCCCACATCTCCGTCACCATCATCGGCCCAGCTTGCTGGGCGGCGACGACCGACAGGACGGACGGTGCGTCTGGGCCCGCCCATGGCGCGCTGTGATCCTCGGTCGCCGGCCACGTTGAGCCGAGCGGCGGCCACGGATCAGTGTGTGTGGGGAGTGTGGCGGCTCGTTCCGGCTGCACTTCGGGAGTTGGCGCGGCATCGCTCGGATGTCGGACCTGGGTGCGCTCCGGCGGCTTCGACGGCTTTCGGCGCGTCGCGTCGACGACGTCGCGATCGATCTCAGGCCGGGCCGGCGGCTCCGGCGTTGGGGACGATTCACGCTCCCGGTATGCGTCGGACATGTCGAAGAGCGGTGGCTGGACGGCCCAAGGGGTCATGGTCTCAGCCGGCGGGATGGGTTCGGCCGGGGTCGGCGCAGCCGCCTGACCTGCCTGGGAAGGCCCCGAGGCAAAGCCGTCGAGAGGAGCCGACTGGGATTCCGCTGAGACAGGTGAGTTCGCGTTCGCGCCGGACACGGCTGAGAGTCGGACGGCGGCGGCAGAGCGGGCGCCCACGTCCGTCATTTCATGGTGTGAGATGACCGCGGGGCGCCCGGCGTCCCGCGGCGAAGGTGCGACCATCCGTCGCGTGGCGGCCGGCTCGGGTTCGGCTGCCGGCGCGAGAAGGGGCAGGACGTCGGCTGGAGTCGGCTCAGCCTCGCCGGCCGGGGCGTCGGCATCATCGCGCCATTCGCGACTCTCGACGGGGCGTTGCGACCAGGGCGTGGCATGCGGCCACGGATCGCCGGCGGGTTGGCCTCGAGGCGCTCGGCCACGAGTGGGCCGGGTGGTGGCCGGCGTTTCGTTGCGCGGCGCATGCCTGCCGAGCAGCCGCTCTACGAACGGATTGTGCTCCCGGGTCTGCGGTTCAGGCGTCGGGTGGCCCGGCGCTGCCGGTTGCGGCGCTACAGGCACGCTGAGGCTGGGCCCGGTAGGAATAGGGGCATCTGACGCGGCGTCGACCGACTGCGCGTCAATCGACGGTGCAACCGCCGAAACGCTGTGCGGCTCGACATTCTTGACCACCCATGCGGGAGCGGAAGGAGTCTTCTGGGAAGGAGCGATGGCGGTCCATTCGGCGGCCCGAGCAAGATCTTCGGCGGCCGTCTGCCCCTGGTTCGGGAATGCCGGCGAAGCGGCAAGAGGCTCTCGCTCGGGTCCCGACCGCTGGCCTGGTGCATCGTCCTGAGACGTCTCGCCATAGCCGAGCCCCAACTCGACAATGTCCATTTCCTCGGGCGTCAGCGTCATCTCGGGCGCGAGCTCATCGGCAATAGGCCACAGGCTCGCGGCCTGCGGGTCCACCTGCTTTGAAGAAGAGCGGCGGCCGCTCTTGCCACCAGGGCCGGTCGGCACGGAGACGGCGGCCGGCAGATCGGCGACGGGCCAGGCCGATGGGTCGGCAGGCTCCGACGGAAGCACCGGCTCAGGGTCTGAGAACCGAATGGGCTCGTTGAACGGCACCGGCGCGGGGCGGGCAACGGGTTCGACGGCCGGACCATCGGGGAAGATCGACCAGTCGGTGTCCCATCGGGCCACCGGCGTCCGCACGATCAGGTGATCTTCGGGCGCGACAGGTTCATGGCCCGGCTCGGGAGCGCAGGAGTAACACGCGCCCACCCGCGGGTTCCAGCACCTGTCGCATGCGTACTGCCGACACGTCATGCAGAAGTTGAAGGTGCGATGGAAGGCCTCGGTCATCCGACTCGAGTCCTCGTGCTGGTCCTCGTTACGCGCCAGGGTCAGTGAGTCGGCCATGGACTGGCCATCCGTGAGAACGAAGTTCTTCAGACCCTTGGCCAGGACGCGCGCTCCCTTGAGCGACAGGTTCTTGGGCACGGGCGGACCGAAGACGTAGCGGGCGCCACACCGCTCGCAATACGAGTCGGTTATGTCGGTCATCGTTGCTCCGTGGTCCTGTAGGCCAGACCCGAGCGCTGCCGGCACAACGCTCCAGGTGGAGCGTACGCCGGTCTCCGAAGCGCGACATCAGGGCTGCTTGTACTCATCGACGGGGGCCCGAAGGTCCCGTTGACTGCAAGGTTAGTCGCAAGGAACGGTCTGCGCCAATGCGGATTGAACAACCTGGCCCCGAATTGCGCTCTATGCCGCAGAGGCCCAGCGCGTGGCGCCAATCCGCCGAGAAACGTCTTCGTCGTTTGGAGACGAACCAGGCGCGAGGAAACGGCTGAGTCGTCTCAGCGTACTATGTGGCGACCTTCGGCCTGCTCCGGCCTCGAAGGTTCAACGAACAAGGGCTGGGCGAGTCGCCCGCGGGCCGCCGTCCGCCTTCGCTCCTGAAGAGAGGGAGTCAATGACCTCGATCCATGAAACCGGCGAGAAGGTAGCTTCGAACGTCGAGCGGGTGATCATCGGCAAGCGCCAGGAGGTCCGGCTTACCCTGGTGGCGCTTCTCTGCCGCGGCCACCTCCTCATCGAAGACGTGCCCGGAACAGGCAAGACGATGCTGGCCAAGGCATTGGCGCGCAGTCTTGGCTGTAGTTTCCGGCGCATCCAGTTCACACCGGACCTTCTGCCGTCCGACGTGACCGGCCTGTCCATCTTCAATCAGAAGACGCAGGAGTTCGAGTTCAGACCGGGCCCGATCATGGCTCAGGTCGTTCTGGCAGACGAGATCAACCGGGCCACGCCGAAGACCCAGTCCTCGCTCCTGGAGTGCATGGAAGAGCACCAGGCCACGATCGACGGCACCACCTACCAGATGCCGGAGCCATTCCTGGTCATCGCCACTCAGAACCCGATCGAGTACGAAGGCACGTTTGCCCTGCCGGAGGCGCAGCTCGACCGGTTCATGCTGCGCATCCGACTCGGCTATCCCAGCATCGCCGACGAGCTGACCATCCTCGATGAGCAGAAGATCAGCCATCCTCTGGAGGACCTGGAGGAAGTGCTGAGCCTGGAAGAGTTGCGGGAGCTCCAGGCCGCCGTTCGCCATGTCTATGTCGATCCCAGCGTGGCCGAGTACATCGTCCGGTTGGTCAGTGCCACGCGGACGCACCCCGACGTCTATCTCGGCGCGTCGCCACGTGGATCGCTGGCCCTCTATCGCACCGGCCAGGCTCTCGCCGCTCTCACCGGCCGGGACTACGTGATCCCGGACGACATCAAGACGCTGGCCGAATCGGCCCTGGCGCACCGGCTCATCATCAAGACCAGTTCGTCCATGCACGACATAGATCCCCGCCAGGTCATCGCCGAATTATTGAACACGGTCCCGGTGGACGACACCGGCGCGGCGGGTCCCGATCGTCACGGTGCGGCCGCGCTACGGTCACAGGCAGGAGCCGCCAGACGCGGTTCGGCCGGCAGCGCCGTCAGCTAGGGATCCGGGGAGCGTCGTCTTGTGATCCGGCGGCTCCAATTTCTGATTGTCGCGGTCGCCCTCCTGATCGCGGCTTTCGCGACCGGATTGCCCTTTCTGTTCTACCTGGTCTATCTCGGCCTGCTCGCGATTGGAGGGAGCTACGTCCTGACTCGGTTCGGGCTGGCCGACATAGAGGCAGGCTATCGGGTGGATCACCGCCAGGGACATGTGGGCGACGACATGAGAACCACCTACAGCATCTCCAACGCGAGCAGCTTCCCGAAGCCATGGCTGGAGGTCTACAACCCGACCGACCTGCCGGTCCCGCTGCCCGGCCGGGCCCTGGGCCTGCGCTCCTGGGCTCAACGTTCCTGGATCGCGATCGTGCCTTTGACTCGCCGCGGGACATTTCGTATCGAGCCGATGGTGGTGAGGACGGGCGATCCGTTTGGGTTCTTCGAGGCCGCCGCAACCGTTGGGCGGCCCACGATCGTGACCGTCTTCCCACGCGTCGTACCGTTGCCCCGGTGGCGGCTGCCCAATGCCTTCCTGGAAGGTACCCATTCCGCGCCCGAACGAACGCTACAGACAACGCCACTGGCCACCACCGTGCGGCCTTACGCGCCCGGAGACAGCTTCAACCGCATCCACTGGCGCAGCACGGCCCGGCTCGGAGAGATTCAGGTCAAGGAGTTCGACCTGGAGCAGACGGCAGATCTCTGGCTCTTCGTCGATCTCGAGGCGGGCGTGCATGCGGGCGAAGGTGACGTCTCGACCGTGGAGGAGGCTATGCGCGTGGCGGCCTCCATCGCTCACGACGCAATCATCGAGAACCGGGCTGTCGGGCTGACGACGAGCGGTCACAGGCTCGTGTCCATCCCGGCTGACCGAGGCCCGAGACAGCGTCAGAAGATCATGCAGCTTCTCGCGGCGGTCGAAGGGGACGGACGCACGCCTCTCGCGGAGGTGCTCCTGACGGGACTGCCAAAGCTTCGACGGGGCATGACCGCAGTGATCGTCACCGCGTCTCGAGATCGGCGATGGGTGCGAACGCTGACGTCGCTGCGAGCGCGTGGCGTAGCGGCGGCCGTCGTGGCTCTGGACGCGGCGAGCTACGACAGGTCCGGCCGGTGGCGCCGCAGTGTTGGACTGGATGCCGAAGGCGCGGAACAACAGCAGCGGGCGCTGCAATTCGCTCTCGCCGAATACGATGTCAAGACCTACGAGATCCGCGCCGGCGACAACCTGGGTATGGTGCTGGCATGAGCGTCGCCATGACTCGCACTGTCCAGACAGACTCGCGGTACCGACAATGACCACTCCGCGCGGCCGTGCTTCCGACCAGGTCGAGTTCGATCAGGGCGAGGGCGGCGCCACCGGCGTCGATGAATTCGGAAGGATCGACCGGATCCTGGATCGCATGCGGCCGGATGAGGGCTGGGTGGCGGTGCCGCTGGTGCTGCTCCTGACGGGGACGATGGCCTGGTCCGTTGCCGACGCTCGCTGGATACTCGGGCAGGACGGGTTGACGAGCTTCCTCATCTGGATTTCCCTGGCAGCCGCGCTATGGGGTTATCTCAGCGCGCGTCTGGACCTATCGCCCTGGCTTGCCCAGGCCCTGGGTTGCACGATCGGCGCCTTTGTCGTGATCGAGGCAGTCGGCGCGTCGCTGCCGGATGCTGGTTGGGGACCTGGCGGGTGGTTCCA
>Ga0182011_10000224_pt1 | contig 48104 bp, 39 predicted proteins | sample 711E1DmetaG_FD_120481 | JGI IMG/M metagenome (GOLD analysis project Ga0182011, IMG submission 120481) | Permafrost microbial communities from Stordalen Mire, Sweden - 711E1D metaG | ecosystem: Environmental > Terrestrial > Soil > Wetlands > Permafrost | place: Sweden: Stordalen | collected...
ACCCGCCCTTGCGGCGCCCGAGCCGGTTCACCTCGCTTTGACTCCCGTGCCCGAGCCGGCGCCCGTCAGCTCGGAGGCAACCACTGTCGAGTTCCCCACCGCCGAGGAGATTGAAGACGCCCCGGTGGAATTCGCCACCTCGCCGGAGCCGGAGCCGGAGAAGGTTGTGGAAACCGAGATCCGGCACGTGAAGGTCTCGTCCTCTCTCGACATCCTCGCGGAGCTCGAGACCCTGCGCAAGTCCAGCACGTTTCAGCCTGAGCCGAGACTCGGCCGAAAGATCGCGCCGTCTCTGGACCTCGACGCCCTCCTTCAGGGCTCCGTCAACTCCCGGCAGGAGGTCAAGCGTCGCGTTGACGAGAAGGTCGGCACAGCGCTCGGCTTCGCCCGTCGGTGCCTGGTGAATATCCAACTGGTCGACGACAACGGCAACACCCTGAAGGACGTCTCTCCAGTGGAGGTCGAACTCAAGCGCGGTGAGCGGGTGCGCCACCTGGCACTCACGCTCGTCGTCAACCTCAAGGGCGAATGACGCGGCCCACCCTCGTGGTCGGGGTTCTTGCGGTGGCGCTCGTGGCTTGCCGCACCGGCGCACCCCAGCAGGCGAGGGCGCCCATTCCGCGTTCCGCGATCAGCGCACAGGCGACCGATCCCGTAACGAAGGCGACCTCCGACCCGCGGGAGGAGGTGGAGGCGCTGCTCACTTCTGCTCAAGATGCCGTGATCCAGGGCGACACGTCCGGCTTCCACGATTGCGAAGCGGCGGTCTTCCAGATCCTGGATCGGGCGCCGGAGCTGGGAGTCGGCGTGGGCGACTGCCCCCCCTACCGCGACGATGTCGTGGATGAGCTCGTTCGTCTTGCGGACCAGGCAGAGGAAGATGAGGAAGGAACGGAGGAGCCGCCACCGGAACCGCAGCCCGTGCTGCAGGAGCACGTCGCCGAGTTGCGGGAGAAAGCCAGTCTTGCGAAGTATGACCTTCCGGTTCTGGTCAACGGCGAGGTGACGTCGCTCATCGACTTCTACACGGGACGGTTCCGGGAGCGCCTCATTGCCGCCCTCGAGCGAGCCTCGCACTACCTCCCGTTCATTCGGACCGAGCTCAAGCGGGCCAACCTGCCCCAGGACCTGGCGTGGCTCCCGCTGGTCGAGAGCGCTTTCAACCCCCGCGCCCGCTCACGCGCCAAGGCTCAGGGGCTCTGGCAGTTCATGGCGGGCACCGGACGCCTGTACGGACTCCGCAGCGACCCTCTCGTCGACGAGCGCAACGACCCCTTCCTCGCGACCCGCGCGGCCGTCCACCACCTCTCCGACCTGCACGGGATGTTCGGCTCCTGGGAGCTCGCGCTCGCGGCGTACAACTGCGGCGCCGGCAACATCCAGCGCGCGCTGCGCCGCTCGAAGGGGAACACGGACTTCTGGACGTTGCGCCGCTACCTCCGGCGCGAGACCAGGAACTACGTCCCTGCCCTCTGGGCAGTCGTCGTCGTGACGAAGGATCCGGCGGCCTATGGGCTGCCGTTATTCGAGGAAAAGTCGGTGTGCCTCGCCCGCGTGCCGGTCGAGGGCGCGCTCGACATCGACGTGCTGGCCGAGCGCGCTGGCTTTGACAGCGAGGAACTCGCGAGCCTGAACCCCGCCCTCATGCGTCGCCTCACGCCGGCCAACGCCAGCTATCAGCTCGCCGTTCCCTGCGGGCGCGAGTCCCACGTCGCCGAGGTGATCGCCGCGATCCCTCCGTCCGAGCGCGTGAGGCGGTTCCTCTATGTCGTCAAGAAGGGCGACACGCCCGGGACGATCGCGCGCAAGTACGAATCGACCCCGGACGCGATTCTGGCCGCCAACGGGATCAAGAATGCGCGCTCGCTCCGGATCGGCCAGACGTTGATCGTCCCGCGCGTTCCCCTCCAGCCCACCGAGCGCCGTAGGGTGGCCGTGGCCCCTCCGAAGGACAGCGGCCGCGCCTTGACTCCGGAGAAGTACGTCGTTCGGCTGGGCGACACACTATCCAAGATCGCCCGACGTTTCGGCACGTCCACCGAGGAGATCCAGAAGCGAAATAACTTGACGGACTCGACCATCCGCCCCGGCGAGGTTCTCGTTCTCGCCCGCTGATCGCACGAACTCGGGTCAAAGGTCAAAAGTCGGAAGTTGAAAGTCAAGGGACGGGCAACTGCCCGAGGGATCGATTTGCTGGGCCGATCAAGTTTCAGAGGTTTGATGGGTCTAGGGTCGTATGAGTCGCAGTCTTGCAGTGGTGAGCAACCCGAGGTTCGGGGAACATGCTTGCGTGCTCTGCCAGTCCAATTCTCTACTCTCGATTTTCAACTTTCGACTTTCAACCCAGGAGCGTCGCCTGTCCCTCGATCCCCTTCAGCTTCGCAGAGCGCGGATCAGGATCCACGCGCCGGCGACGACGAGCAACGCAGGCCACCATGTGCGCGCCGCGATCATGACCTCGGGCGGGATCAGGGCGAAGTGCCGGTAGAAGCGGGCACCCCCAACGGCCAACAGGACGAAGCCCGGCACGAGAGGCCACCAGTGGCTGCTGAGCTTGAGCAGGAGCGCGAGAAGCCAGATTCCGATGAACCCCGCGCCGAGTCCGAGCAGGATCCAGCCCCCGCTCGACAGCCCTCCGACGCCGCGGTCGCCCAGCAGCATGCCTGACCCCAAGCCGAGAAGGACCATGCCGCCCACCAGCGCACCGTACGACGAGCCCACGATCGCGATGAGTGCCAGCCCGGCGCCGAGCCCGAGGAGCCACGCGGGCGCCGTGGCCATGAGAGCGAACCGCGTCAGCAGTAACACCCCGCCGACGACGACGAGCATGACTCCAAACCCCAGGTTCGACCGACGTGCACGGGCCATGGGTCCTCCCCTTCGAGCTGCAGCGAGAGCTTAGCAAAGAAGCGCGGGCCTCGGGGCTCGGGGGGCAGGCCGAAGAGCGGAGGAGCAGAGGAGCGAGAGGCGTTGGAAGGTACGGAGCTTGGCACGTTCAGAGGCGGCGAGAAGGTAGGGAAAAGGCAAGAAGGTAGAGGGTAGGCAAAAGACCAGGCCCGCGTTCCGTCGCGCGCCGGCCCTCCTCCTTTCCTCCTCTTCCCTCTCAACCGCAGGCAGGGCGAACGCGGACGGCGTGTAGCCGCGCCGCCGAGAGTGGGCCAGATGCATAGGAGGACGAGACGGTCGGACCGGAGCACAGCCGGAGGCTATGTGATCCGTACCGCCGCAGTCCAACAACGCAGATGGTCCGCTATCGGCGGCGCCTATGCACCGCACGTATGGAAACTCAAAAGAGCCTGAGGAACCTCACCAGGAGCAACCCCAGCAGCGCGATGAGGTAGAACCTCAGGAAGAACAGGGCCACCTTGACCATGGGCGTCATCTGGACACGGGGCATGGCAGTCGCCTATTCCTTCCGGGTTGTCGTGCCCGCCATGATTTCGTTGTAGCGGATCACGCCGAGCATTCGGTCCTGGGCGTCGACGATAGGGATCATCCGGTAGTGGTACTTGGCGAAAAGCTCGGCGAGGTCGTCCTGGAGATCTCCCTCCTCGGCCGAAACCACCGGGGAGGTCATGATCTCCGACACCAGGGCGTCATCGGAGGCGAGCACGAGCTCCCGCAGATCCACGATCCCCACCAGCGTCCGGCCATCGCGGTTGACCACGTAGACGTAAGAGATGGTATCCGGTTCCCGCCCCGAGCGACGGATCTGCTCGACCAAGGGGCCGACCTTCATGTCTGGGGGAACGGCGACGAACTCGGAGGACATCAACGCACCCGCCGTGGCCTCGCGCTCGGATAGAATCGCCCTGATCTTCGCCGCGTCCTCGGGGGAGAGCAACTCCATCAGCTCGGTGACGTCGTCGTGCGGCAGCACCGAAAACAGATTCGCCAACTGCGGGATGCTCATCTCGGACAGGATCATCCGCGCACGCTCCTTGCGCAGGTCGGCGATGAGCTGGCGCTGGGCGCGCGGTTCGGCCTCGAGAAGAGTCTCGGCGGCCTTTTCCGAATCCAACGCGGAGAACAAAGCCTGCTGCTCCTCGCCCTGGAGTTCCTCGAGCGCATCCGCGAGGTCCTCGCTCGGCAGCTCGAGCATCTGCTTCCTCGTCACCGAGAGCGAGACCTTGTCGGTGGCGACGGCGTCCTCCACCGAAAGTGGCTGAACGTACTTCCATGAGATGAACTCGTCCTTGACCCACTTGAGTCCGCCGAGTCCCCACCTGCGCAGGATGCCGTTGATCGAGGTGTCCACGTGCACGAGCAGCAGCCGGCCCTTGGCCTCGAGCAAGTGGACATCGTTGACCACCTCGGTTCGCCGCCCGTCGGTGTCGAGGACGGTGCGTCCCATGAGGTGCGCGTCCACGAGCATCCAGCCCGGCTGGTCCACGAACGGCGGGTAGACGGCGCCGGAGTCGGGCGGCCTCACGAAGACCGCGTCGTCCTCGATCTTGACCACCCTGTCCCACGGTATGAACTGGGTCGGTTTGCCCCAGCCGAACTCCATGTAGAGGCCGACAGCCTCGGGGTACGGCTCCCTGAGCGCGAACACGAGATCCGAGAGCTTTCCGATCCGGTCCTTGATCTTCCCGGCGCACACCGGGCGCCTGAGCAGTTTGGAGAAGTTGAGGAAGCGGAAGCTCCCGAGCCCGGGCGGCAGGTCGGGAACCCTTGGCGGCTGAACCGTGGGTGCTGCCATGTCCACCTCCTATTGACTCGCGCCCAACCAGTTGGGGAACAACGTGCTGACGGCGAACAGCGTGGACATCACGGTGACGAAGACCACGATGCTCCAGTTCGCGATGTTCTCCCATCGCGTGTTGACGTACTTGCCGACGAACGCCGGGTCGTTCAGGATGAGAATGAGGAACACCAGAGCCGAAGGGAGCAGCGTGACGGCCACGACCTGCACGAACATGGTGATCGCGATCAGCGGCGCGCCCGGGATCAGCACGATCGCCCCGGCGCCCAGCAGCATCGCGACGTGCACCACGTAGAACCAGGGGGCCTCCTTCACGCTCTTGTTGAGCGAGTGCGCCCACCCGAACACCTCGCCGACCGCCCACGAGGTCGAGAGCGAGATGCACAGCGCTCCGAGGAACCCCGCGTCGAAAAGCCCGATCGCGAAGAGTTTCCTCGCAATTGCGCCGTACCCGCCGAGCAGGGGCACGAGGCCCTCCGCCGTCTGCGCGGCGTCTTCGATGGGGATCGAAGGGTGGTGATAGAAGAAGGCGGCCCCGGTCGTGATGATGATGAAACCGGCGACCAGGCATGTGACCAACGAGCCGACGAACGTGTCGATCTTGCCGTACTTGATGTCGTGCAGGTCGAGGCCCTTGTCCACCACCGAGCTCTGCTGGAAGAAGATCTGCCACGGCGTGATGGTGGTCCCGATGTTGGCGAGGATGATGAACAGCAACTCCCCCGTGAACCCGCCTGGGAACGAGGGAATCAGCAGGCCGTGGAAGACGCCGCCCCAGCCCGGCACCGTGGGCGACTTCATCGCCCAGAACGCCGCCGGCACGTACACCAGATTGAACGCGCAGAAGAACAGGGTGAGCTTCTCGAACGTCCAGTACTGGCCGGTCATGGAGACGGCCACCAGGATCCCGGTGACGGCAAAGTAGGTGATCCAGGGCGGCACGCCCATCAGGCTCATCGCCGCGGTCATCCCGATGTACTCCGTGATGAGCGTGAGGAAGTTCACGATCGCGAGGTCGACAAGCGAGAACCACCCCCAGAACTTCCCGAACCCTTCGAAGATCGCCTCGGCGTGGCCGCGCTTGGTGACGGCTCCTAGTCGGACCGTCATCTCCTGGATGTAGTACGCCATCGGAACCAGAGGAAAGAGGATCCAGAGCAGGGAGAAGCCGTACTTCGACCCGGTCACGGCGTAGGTCGAGATCCCGCCGGCGTCGTTGTCGGCCACCATCGTAATGAGACCCGGCCCGAGGACGGCGAAGAACACCAGCAACCGGCGGCGGAACCGGTTCGCGACGTGGAAGCTCTTGGAGAGCCAGTACACCCGAGGCTCCTCTCAGCCCACCCGGCCCGACACGGCGCGGCCACGGCCGACATGATCCAGCCGGGAAGAGTCGCTATTTTGGCTTGTGAACCGGTGATGCATGGCACGACTCCGTTTCCCCGTGAGGGGCCTGGGGCCGGAGACGCGCCACCGGAGTATCAGACCCCGGGTGCGTGTGTGTCTGCCGGCCGGCAGACCCATCGGCAGTGATCGCTCTCCCGACTTGGCGGTTCCATCTGTCCTTTCCTCTCCTGTCCGCGCGCGGCAGGAAGTGGCGCCGAGCCCGGGCAGGAAGACCAAAACGACTGGCTCTTGTAGACCAGGTCCGTACCGGTTGTCAACGGCCCGCACGGGCCTGGAGAAACACGTTTGCCGGACCGGGCGAAGACGCCGGTTTCGAGGCCCGCTCCACACGCCCTTGTGCGATAGAATTGTCTGAGAAATGGCCCTCCCCCGCATCATCGTGACCGGTGCCTCTGGCTTCGTCGGTCGCCACCTCCTCGAGGAGCTCAAGGAGAACTTCCACGTATTCGGGCTCGGGCGCCGCTCGCAGCGCGAGTGCGGCGCTCCAGTTCACCCCAACATCGTGTGGTCGCAGACCGACATCGGCGACAGGGAGTCTCTCGGACGCGTGATCGCGGACATCAAGGCCGGGGGAGGCGCCGAGGTCCTCCTTCACCTGGCGGCGCACTACGACTTCACCGGCGAAGAGCACCCCGAGTACTGGCGCACCAACGTCGAGGGGCTGCACAATGTGCTCGATCTGTCCAGGGGACTGGGGCTGCGACGGTTCCTGTTCGCGAGCTCCGTCGCGGCTTGCCAGTTCCCGCCGCCGGGCGCAGTTCTCAATGAGAAGAGTGTCCCTGACGGCGACCACATCTACGCGCGGACAAAACGCATCGGCGAAGAGATGGTGCGGGAGTACTCGGCCCACTTCCCGACCTGCATCGTGCGCTTTGCCGCGCTCTTCTCCGACTGGTGCGAGTACCCGCCGTTGTTCATGTTCCTGGAGACCTGGCTGTCGAAGCAGTGGAACAGACGCATCCTCGGCGGACGAGGCGAGTCGGCGATTCCGTACCTGCACGTGCGCGACGTCGTCTCGTTCCTCCAAAAGGTGCTCCTCAACCCCGACCTTCCCGAGTCCAACGAGGTGCTGATCGCTAGCCCGGACGGTGCCACATCGCACCTCGAACTGTTCGAGGCCACGAACCTCATCCAGGCTGGCCGGAGACCGAGGCCGATCCTGATGCCGAAGCTGATCGCGGTCCCCGGGATGTGGGCACGGTACCTGGTCGGAGGGTTGCTGGGCGAGCGTCCGTTCGAGCGGCCCTGGATGGCCTCCTATATCGATCTCAAGATGACCATCGACGCGTCGCACACCCGCACGCGCCTGGGGTGGGCGCCGAGGCCGCGCCTTGCGGTCCTGCGGCGGATGCCGTTTCTGCTCGAGAACCGCAAGACCGACCCGCTGGAGTGGAATCGCCTCAACCGGGCCGCGATGAAGGTCGTCGACCTCAGGGTCAACCTGCGCATTCACCACCTGCTCGAGGCGCACGAAGAAGAGATCCGCACCGCACTCACGGAACGACTGGTGTCGACGCGCGGCAAGATCCGGCTCGTCCACTACGAGCAGATTCCCAGCCACGAGCACGACTGGCACCACCGACTGGTTCTGCGCAGCCTGATGAACTCCATCCGCACACGCGAGAAGGCCGTGTTCATGTCGTACTGCCACGACCTCGCGGAGCGGCGGGCGGTCCAGGGTTTCACTCTCGACGAAGTCTGCTACGCCCTGACGACGTTGAACCTTCTGTGCCTGCGCGCTCTCGCGGCCGACCCGGACGCGCCTGACCTCGAGCAACTGTACGACCACATCACCGCTACGATTCAGTTCGGGATCGACGAGATCCAGGATGTGTATGAGCGGTTGGGCGGGGATGTCTCGTCGCCCCCCAGCCCGGCTCCCGAGGATCTCCTCTGGTCCTTCAGCACGAGGAGACGGTCGCGCCCGGCAGCGGTCATTCCGCCCGACTGACCAGCGCGCGCGCCGCGAGGACAGACGCTCCCATCAGTCCGTCCGCGATCCCCGCGAACGTCACGAACCACGGCACCGTCGACAGCACCGAGGCACCGATCAGGAAAACCGCGGCGCACGCCTTCGCGGTGAGCAGGAGCACGACGCTGCGCGATCGGCTGAACTCGACGAGGTAGCCCGTCCCGACCACGAGGTGGAAAACGCCTGCCTGGCGAGGGAAGAAGAGCGGCGGGATGACGTCCCAACCCCCGAACCGCAGCGCCCACTCGGGAATCAAAAGCAGGGCCACGCCGATCGCGAACGTGTGCGCCGCGATCAGCACCACGAGCCACCATTCCAGCCGTCGAGCCAGCTCTGCCTTGAGCCTCATCGTCCGCCCCATTCCTCGCCCCGGCCGGCAGCCGCCGCGGCGGTCGTCATGCGCGCTCCCACCACGGGTCGAGCGGAAGCGGCACCGCGCGAACCCGAGCGGGAACGCCCAGGCGGTCGAGCTCTCGAACAACCTCCGCGACGGCCGCCGGTACGGCCGATCGCACTGCGGGCGAGAGCCCCACGCTTGTCCGCACCTCGCCCGGGATCACACCAACGAGAAGGACCTCCCGCGGGCCGGTCCCGGCGAACTCCGTCGTGAGAAGCGCTTCCTTGAGGCCGGGGTCATGGGGCGACAGCCGCGGCTGCGGGGGCGTACGCACGATCTCGTCGCGCCGGTAAAGACGGAGCTCTCCCGGCGTGCCGGCCGACGTCACGGTGTCCACGATGACGAGAGCGTCCAGGCCGGTGAAGTACGGAATGAGATCGAGCCCCGGCGTGCCGAGGTCGGCGACCGTGACCTGTTCGGGAAATTCGTACACCGCCTCGAGCGCCTGGATCACCATCGGGCCAAGCGCGTCGTCGCCCATGAGCACGTTGCCGAGGCCCACGACCGAGACGCGCCGCGCGCCGGCCGCATCCAGCGGAATTCCCTCGTCGCTCGGTCGTCGGCTCATGGCCCGTTTCTCGCCTGATTCATCCCCACATTGTACGGGCGGGAGCGCCGCTCCCGCCCGTGATCTCCCCCACGAATCAAAAAGCTCCGGCCACCGGTAGGTGGAACCCGGCCTCCGGCACTCACGCCAGAGTCTTCACTCTCGACAGTTCGTTGCCCTCGACGTCCACCGTGTGGATCGCGCACGCCAGGCACGGATCGAAAGAGTGGATCGTCCTGAGCACTTCCAAGGGCTTCTCGGCGTCCGCCACCGGGTTGCCGACCAGCGACGCCTCGTAGGGGCCTTTCTGCCCCTTCTCGTCGCGCGGCCCAGCGTTCCAGGTCGAGGGAACGACGGCCTGGTAGTTGGCGATCTTGCCGTCGCGGATCACCACCCAGTGCGAGAGCACGCCGCGCGGCGCCTCGTGGAAACCGAAGCCGCGCTGCTCGCCAGCCGGGAAGGTGAACGGCGTGAAGATCGTGTGGTCGCCCTTGCCGATGTTGGCGGCCAGCAACCCCCAGTGCTTGAGCGCCAACTCCGAGAACGTCGCGCAGCGGATGGCGCGCGCCGCGTGGCGGCCCAGCGTCGAGTGCAGCACGCCGGGTCCGAGCTTTGCTTTTGCGATTGCACCAGCCGTCGTCAGGACCTGGTCGGCGTACTTCTTGATGATCGGGTGCTCGGCCGCGTACCCGACCAGCACTTGCGCAAGCGGCCCGACCTGCATCGGTTTGCCGCCGAAGCGCGGCGCCTTGACCCACGAGTACTTCTTCTCGGCGTCGAAGTCGGTGTACTTCGGCACCGTGTCCTCGTCCCACGGGTGCTTGTCCCAGTCGCCGTCGTACCACGCGTGCGCGATCGACTCCGTCACGTTGTCGCGGAAGTACGGCTCCTGGAAACTGTCGATCAGCTTCAAGGTGGACAGGTCTCCGCCCATGATCGTGCCGCCTGGCAGGTCGAACTGCGTTCCCTTGCTATCGAGCGGCATGTCCGGCACCGCGAGATAGTTCGTCACGCCCGCGCCGTAGCCCAGCCACTCCGCGTACATCGCGCCGACCGCCGCGACATCGGGTAGGTAGACCTGCTGGATGAAGCCGGCGACCTCATCCAGGAGATCCTTGATCATGTAGAGCTTTTCCATGTTCAAGGCGGCCTGGTTGTCGAGGTTGATCGCGTTGGCCACGCCGCCGACCGCCAGGTTCTGGATGTTCGGGGTCTTGCTGCCGAGGATCGCCACGACCTTGTTGGCCTTCTGCTGGTACTCCAGCGCCTGCAGGTAGTGCGCGACCGCCAGCAGGTTGACCTCCGGCGAAAGTCTCATTGCCGGGTGGCCCCAGTAGCCGTTCGTGAAGATCCCGAGCTGCCCGCCGGCGACGAAGCTCTTGAGCTTCGCCTGGACGGCCTCCATCTCGCGCTTCGAGTTGCGCGGCCAGGGCGAGAGGCTCTCGGCGAGCGCCGAGGCCTTGGCGGGGTCGGCCTTGAGCGCCGAGACCACGTCGACCCAATCGAGCGCAGACAGGTGATAGAAGTGCACGATGTGGTCGTGCATCGCGTGGGCGGCGATGATCACGTTGCGGATGTACTGCGCGTTGATCGGGATCTCGACGCCGAGCGCGTTCTCGACGGCGCGCACCGAGGCGATCGCGTGCACCGTCGTGCACACTCCGCAGAACCGCTGGGTGAAGATCCACGCGTCGCGCGGGTCGCGGCCCTTGAGGATCTCCTCGATGCCCCGGAACATCTGGCCCGACGACCAGGAGTTGCTCACCTTCCCGCCGTCCACCTCGACGTCGATCCTGAGATGCCCCTCGATTCGGGTAATCGGATCAACAGTAATTCGCTTGCCCATGTCTCCCCCCTAACTCGCTGCTTGCGCGGGCGTCGCGCCACGCAGAATCGGGAATGTCTTGACGATGACCACGTACGCCAGGATCTCGAGCCCGATGACGCCGACCGTGATGAGCATCTCGGGAACGCTCGGGAAGTAGTGCCAGTTCGGGCCGGGGTTGTACGCCACGAGGTATGTGTCGATGCGGTAAAGAGTCCCGGCGAAGATGACCAGCATGGCCGACTGGAACTGCCCGGCCGCGGTGTTGCGGAAGGCGGGCATGACCAGCATCAGGCCACCGACGACGAACGCAGCCATCTCGACGAGGAAGAAAAGGCTCTGGATCGTCGGTTGGAAGATCAAGGCGGCTTTGCCGCGCAGCACGATGTCCACGAGGCGGATGCCCGAGAAAATCAGCACGACCCAACCCGTGACGCCGGCCAACGACGCGAGCATCCTAGTCTCACGCGGCCGCTTGTAGGTGCGCGACGAGAGAATCGATTCGAAAGCCACCACGGCGTATCCCATCCCGACGCATGAGAGCAGGTACAGGCCGGGGAGCAGCGGCGTGTGCCACAGGCCATGGACCTTCTTCCCACCGAGGAGCATCAGAGCGCCGAGCGAGGACTGGTGCATCGTCGGCAGCAGCAGCCCCAACGCCATCAGCGGGACCATGATTTTGTCGATGATCGGGTGAAAGGTGTTCGCGAGCTTCTTGAAGAACCCGTCCGGCCCCCGTTCCCACTTCTCGAAGAAGGCGGGCGAGATCTCGAGCCAGAGGACGACGATGTAGGTCATGACACAGACGGCGACCTCGAGCAGCGCGGAGTTCAGGTTCCACCACATCGGCGAGACCGGGATCTTGTAGAGGTACAGCGGCCGGCCGACATCGAGGTGGATCGCCACCGCGGCCGTCGTGTACCCGAGCGCGCTCGTGAGCAAAGCAGGGCGCACCATGGGGTGGTACTTCCCTCGGTTGAAGATGTAGACGAGGAGCGCCATGGCGTAGCCGCCGCATCCGAGCGCGGTGCCGGTGACGACGTCAAACGCAATCCACAGCCCCCACGGGTAACCGTCGGAGAGGGCCGTGCTCGACCCGAGTCCGAGAGTAAACCGCCGCGCCATCAGCACAACGGTGATGCCGACGATGAGGGCGACCACCTTGAAGAACGGGGTCCAGATCGGCCCGGCGACGGCCTCGTGCCGGTCGTGCGCGCTCATGGCTTCACCTCCCCGGCCTTCTCTTGCGCCCGGCGGTTGCGCCACATCACTGCGCCGAACACCGCGAAGAGCGCCACCGGAGCGACGAACCCCTGGTAGATGCCGTGCTGAATCGTCTGCTGCAACTCCGGCACCGGGTCGGAACCCAGATCAGGGAGCCCGAGGTTCTCGAACGAGATGCCGGCCTTGGACAGGTAGAGCACCTGGGTGCCCCCGCCGTCCTCGAGGCCGAACACCTTCGGGAAGTAGCGGTCCGGGAAATCGGCGAGGCGTTTCTTCGCGTCCGCGACCAGCCCGGAGTACTTCCCGTAGATCACGGCCTGCCGCGGGCACACCTCGCAGCACGCTGGGATCTGGCCCTTCGCGATGCGATGGCTGCACATCTCGCACTTGATCACCCGCGGGAACGACTTCTCGAACTCGTACTTCGGAACGCCGTACGGGCAGGCGATCCCGCAGTACCGGCACCCGGTGCAGCGCTCCCCGTGCCAGGTGACGATGCCGTTCTCCCGCTTCGCGAGCGAGCCCATCATGCACGCGTTGACGCACGACGGGTCGACGCAATGCATGCACTGCGCCTTCATGTACGACTGCTTCTCACCGTCCTGGTACTGCTTGATGATGTTCTTGGTCTTGGAATTCAGGTCGATCGGTGCGTCGTACAAACCGCCCGTGCTTGCCGAGTCCGGCGGCATGTCGTTGGCCTGCTTGCACGCAACCACGCAGGTCTTGCAGCCGATGCAGCGGGTGGCGTCGTAGAGCATCCCGACCGCGTCCGTCGGCACGGTCTTTCGCGGCCGGATCTTCGCGTTCGCCACCCCCGCCGCGGCGGTGGCTGCGCCGGCGACCGCGAGCCCCTTGATCAGCTTGCGTCGGTCGACGGGCATGGTCACTCCTCCTTCTCGGCTTCGGCCGCGAGCTTGCGGGAGGCCACCACCCCGGCGCCGACCAGCGCGCCGGCGATCAGGCCGCCGACGCCTGCCGCGACCGGGCTGATCCGGCCGTGATCCGCCTTGATCGGCGGGTACGTGTCGGGCGGGGTCGGGTGCTCGATCTCGACCGTGGTGTGCAGCGGGATGCGGAACGCCGTCGCCTGCTCGGTGCACCCGAAGCACGGGTGTCCGATCCCGATCGGCCAGGCGCCCGGAACCTCGCAGAACGGCTGCAGCGAGCAGTTGGCGTGGGTCACGGGACCCTTGCACCCCATCTTGTACAGGCACCACCCGTTCCGGTGGCCCTCGTCGCCGAACTGCTGCACGAACTGTCCGGCGTCGAAGTGCGGCCGCCGCGGGCAGTCCTCGTGGATGACCCGCCCGTACGCGAAGCGCGGTCGCCCCTTGTCGTCGAGCGCGGGCAGCGTGCCGAACGTCGCGTACTGCAGCGCCGTCCCGAGGAAGTTGTACGGGTTCGCGGGGCACCCCGGCAGGGTGACCACCGTCTTGCCCGCGAGGATCTGCGGCGCTCCGGTCGCCCCCGTCGGGTTCGGGTCGGCGGCCGGGATCCCGCCGAACGAGGCGCACGAGCCGATCGCGATGATCGCGCCGGCTTTACCGGCGACATCGTTCAGGATGTCGATCGCCGTCCGGCCGCCGATCTTGCAGTAGATGCCTTTGTCCTTGGTCGGGATCGCGCCCTCGACCACGCAGATGTACTTGCCGGCGTTGGCCGCCATCGCGCTCTTGAGCGCGTCCTCGATTTGGTAGCCGGCCGCTGCGAACAGCGTCTCGTGGTAATCGAGCGAGACGAGGTCGAGGATCAACTCGGCGAGCGCCGGGTGCGAGGTGCGAAGCAGCGACTCCGTGCACCCGGTGCACTCCTGGAAGTGCAGCCAGATCACGGAGGGCTTCAAGCCCTTCGCCGCCGCCTCCGCCCACTTCACCCCGACCGACGCCGGCAGTCCGACCGCCACGGCGGCCATCGTGCAGACCCGGATGAAGTCACGCCGGTCCACGCCCCGGTCCTCGAACAACTTTGAACGCGGCTCGTTTCGTTTCGGACTGTCCATGTCTCCCCCCTGAGGTTCGATCGTCCTTGCCCTCACGCCCGAGAAGTCCCGCCTTCACGCCCAAAGAGCTGATACAAAAGTTAATCCTGTATACCAGTACTGTCAAATGAGAGAAATTGGTTTAACAGACGTCAATTTAAAAGAGACTCGAGATAAGAAATAGTCTTTGAATTGCCGCTCTAATCCCGCTTCGGCGTACCCGGAAACGCTGTGGAAAAGCCCTTCCGCCTCGTGACCGTTTTCACGACCATGTCAAGTGCCTAGTGACAACATTCACAAGTCGGTGTACTCTCTTCTCCCGTTCGCCGTGGGAGCCCTCACAGCGACACGATCACTCGGAGGACGCATGAACTCAATGGAACCCGCACACGGCGGTCACGGCCGGCCAACGCTCGCCGAGGAGCTGAGGCGCGCCACGGGCCGGAACCCCGCGCGCTGCTACCAGTGCGGCAAGTGTTCCGCGGGGTGTCCTATGGCTTCGGAGACCGCGCTGCGGCCGCACGACGTTATGCGGCTCGTAAGTCAGGACCGGCGCGAGGAGCTGCTCGCGGCGGAATCGATCTGGCTCTGCCTCACCTGTGAAACCTGCGTCGACCGGTGCCCCAACGAGTGCGACCCGGCCCGGACGATCGACGCGCTCCGCGAGATGGCGTCGGCCGAGGCTCCGGCCTCGGTGCCCAGGGCGTTGGCCGCCTTCCACCGCTCCTTCCTGGACCAGGTCAGGCTCACCGGGCGGCTCTTCGAGCTCGGGCTGATGGCCGAGTACAAGCTGCGCAGCGGCGCCCTCTTCGCCGATGTCACCGCCGCACCCGGAATGGTGTCGCGCGGCAAGCTCGGCTTCGTGCCGCACCCGATCAAGGGCGTCAAGGAAGTGCGCCGCATCTTCGATGCGTGCGAACGCGCAAACCAGGAGAAGCCATGAAAGTCGGCTACTACCCCGGGTGTTCGCTCCACGGAACCTCCCGCGAGTTCGACGAAAGCCTGCGCGCGGTGGCGGAGGTTCTCGGCGTCGAACTCGCCGAAATTGACGACTGGTCGTGCTGCGGCGCGACGTCCGCACACGCCACGAACCACCTGCTCTCCGTCGCCCTGCCCGCGCGCAACCTCGCGCTCGCCGAATCGCAGGGCCACGCCGAGGTGCTCGCGCCGTGCGCGGCCTGCTACAACCGACTGGCCGGCGCCCGCCACGAGATCGCAACGGACGCTGCGCTCGCGGCGAGGATGCCCGAGCTCATCGGCCGCCCGTTCGCCAACACCGTCGCGGTCCGCAACGTCGTCGAGGTGCTGCACGGGCTCCTGCCCACGATCAGGGTCAGAGCGGGGCAGCCTCTTGCCGGCATCAAGGTCGCCTGCTACTACGGCTGCCTGCTCGTCCGCCCGGCGGAGGTCTGCTCGTTCGACGACGCGGAGGACCCCGTCACGATGGAGGAGGTCGTCAGCGCGACCGGCGCCACGCCGGTGGCGTGGGACATGCGCCTCGAGTGCTGCGGCGGCGCGCTCTCGGTCTCTCGCACGAGGTCGGTGGTGCGCCTCGGCCGGGCGATCCTGAACGACGCCCGCGCCGCGGGCGCCGACGCGATCGTCGTTGCGTGCCCGATGTGCCATTCGAACCTGGATTTCAGGCAGAGCGCGATGGTTCGCCGAGGCGAAGCCGCGATGCCGGTGCTGTTCCTGTCGGAGCTGGTCGGCCTCGCGTTCGGGGTGGCTCCCGACCGGCTCGGCCTCCGGCGCCACTTCACGAGCGCGCGGTCCCTGCTCGACCGCGTCCAGCCGCCGGCCGCCGCGAGAGAGGTGCGCTGATGGCCCGCATTGGCGTCTTCGTGTGTCACTGCGGTGAGAACATCGGCCGCACCGTCGACTGCGCCCGGGTGGCCGAGGAGCTCGGCAAGCTCCCGGGCGTCGCCCACGCCGTCGACTACAAGTACATGTGCTCGGACCCCGGCCAGGCGCTGATCAAGCAGGCGATCGCGGAGAAGAAGCTCACCGGGGTCGTAGTTGCGGCGTGCTCCCCCCACATGCACGAGAAGACGTTCCGGCGGGCCTGCGGGTCCGCGGGGCTGAACCCGTTCCTGTGCGAGATGGCGAACGTCCGCGAGCACTGCTCGTGGATCCACGAGGACCGCGACGCGGCCACCGACAAAGCGGTGGACCTCGCGCGCTTCATTGTGGAGAAGGTGAAACGGAACGTTCCCCTCGAGACGATCCGCATCCCCGTCACGAAGCGCGCGCTGGTGATCGGCGGCGGGATCGCCGGCATCCAGGCGGCGCTCGACCTCGCCGACGGCGGCGCCGAGGTGATCCTCGTCGAGAAGGAGCCCTCGATCGGGGGCCACATGAGCCAACTCTCGGAGACGTTCCCCACCCTGGATTGCTCCCAGTGCATCCTCACGCCGCGGATGGTCGAGGTGTATCAGCACCCCAATATCAAGCTGATGGCGTACAGCGAGGTGGCGGAGGTCGGCGGCTACATCGGCAACTTCGACGTCAAGATCCGGCAGAAGGCGCGCTACGTCGATGCTGCCAACTGCAACGGCTGCGGCGCGTGCCAGAAGGCGTGCATCGTTCGCAAGGTCCCGTCCGAGTTCGACGAGAAGCTGGGCAAGCGCACGGCCATCTACGTTCCGTTCCCGCAGGCCGTGCCGAATATCCCCGTGATCGACCGCGCCAGCTGCGCCTATTTCAAGGCCAAGGCCAAGGGCGTCAAGAAGGACGCCTGCGGCAAATGCAAGGAAGCGTGCAGCAAGGGCGCGATCGACTACGAGCAGGCCGACACCTTCGTGACCGAAAAGGTCGGCGCGATCGTGGTGGCCACCGGGTACACGCTCTACTCGATCGGCAAGGACCAGCCGGAAGGGCTCCGCGGGTACGGCGAGTACGGGTACGGCACCATCCCAGACGTTATCGACGGCCTGCAGTTCGAGCGCCTGGCCTCGGCCTCCGGCCCGACCGCCGGCAAGATCCTCCGGCCTTCGGACGGCAAGGAGCCCAAGCGGATCGTGTTTCTCCAGTGCGTGGGCTCGCGCGATCCCGCTAAGGGGATCGAGTACTGCTCGAAGATCTGCTGCATGTACGTCGCCAAGCACACGATGCTCTACCGGCACAAGGTCCACGACGGGCAGGCCACCGTGTTCTACATGGACATCCGCGCGAACGGCAAGGGGTACGACGAGTTCGTGCGGCGCGCGATCGAGGAGGACGGCGCGAGGTACGTCCGCGGGCGCGTCTCGCGCATGTACAGGGACGGCGAGACGATCAAGGTCCAGGGGTTCGACACACTCTCCGGCGAGCCCGTCGTGATCGACGCCGACATGGTGGTCCTCGCGACCGCGATCCGCCCACAACCCGGCATCGAGCAACTCGCGCAGAAGCTCTCCGCTTCGTACGACGCCCACGGTTTCTTCAACGAAGCGCACCCCAAGCTGCGCCCGGTCGAGACGAACACGGCCGGCGTCTACCTCGCCGGTGCGTGTCAGGCCCCGCGCGACATCCCGGATTCGGTGGCCATGGCGTCCGCGGCGGCGGCCAAGATCCTCGGCCTCTTCAGCAAAGCGGAGCTGGAGCGCGAGCCCACGGTGGCCAAGGTCGACGCGGCGCTCTGCGCCGGTTGCTTCCACTGCGAGCGCGTCTGCCCGTATGGCGCGATTACGCGCATTGAGGTCCGCGACAGAAAGGGCAACCTCGTAAAGATCGTCGCAGAGGTCAACCCGGGCGTGTGCCAGGGGTGCGGCACCTGCCAGGCCACGTGTCCGTCGAAGAGCGTCGAGCTGCAGGGTTTCACGGACGAGCAGATCTGGTCCGAGATCAACGCGCTGCTGGCATGAAGACAGGGCACAGGGTTCCGGGCGAAGGGCACCGGAGCAAAGGAAGGCACCATGGCGCTACCCGCTGAGAAGATCGAGGCTTTCGAACCGCGGATCACGGCGTTCGTGTGCAACTGGTGCACGTACACCGGTGCCGACCTCGCGGGCACGAGCCGGTTGCAGATGGACCCAAACGTGCGGATCATCCGCCTCCCCTGCACCGGCCGGATCGACCCCCTCTTCGTCATCAAGGCGTTCGAGCGCGGCGCGGACGGCGTGATCGTCTCCGGTTGCCACCCCGCCGACTGCCACTACACTTCCGGGAATTACCACGCGCGACGCCGCTTCGCCGTCTTCAACGAGATCCTCGGCTTCCTGGGCGTTGAGCCGGAGCGACTGACCTTTTCGTGGGTCTCCGCGTCGGAGGGGCAGAAGTGGCGCGAGGTCGTCAACGACGCCACGGCGCGGGCGCGCCGGCTCGGCCCGTTCGATGCGTTCCGCGCGCTGGCAGGGAGGTCGGCATGAAGGAGCTCCAGGAACTCGCCCGCACGCTGCTCTCCTCCGGCACCGTAGGGGTCGTGATCGGCTGGGAGGAGGGCCCGCGCGGGGCGCGCCCGGCGTTCATCACGGACGCGGCCGACTCCAGCCGCCTCATCTTCGACCACCGTTGCACGCACAACCTCGCCACCTACCTCTCGCCCCGACGCCCGCACATGGCGCGCCTCGGGAAGGCGGCGATCGTGGTGAAGGGGTGTGACGCTCGCGCCGTCGCGGGCCTCCTCCGCGAGACGCAGGTGAAGCGCGAGGACGTCGTCATCATCGGCGTCCGCTGCGGCGGCGTCGCGGCCGACCCCGCCGGCGCCAAGCCGCTCACCGCCGAGACCGTGGCCGAGCGCTGCCCCGGCTGCACCGCGCGCGAGCCGCATCTCGCCGACCACGTCGTGGGAGAGGCGCAACCCGAGCCACCCGGCGCGCCGACGCGCGACGCGCGCATTGCCGAGCTCGACGCCATGAGCGCCCCCAAGCGCTGGGCGTTCTGGCAGGCCGAGTTTGCCCGCTGCATTCGCTGCAACGCCTGCCGCGAGGTCTGCCCGATGTGCTTCTGCGAGAGATGCGTCGGCGACAAGACAGAGCCGCAGTGGCTGGAGTCCTCACCGCACCCGCGAGGTAACTTCGCATGGCACGTCACCCGCGCGCTCCACCAGGCGGGGCGCTGCGTCGACTGCGGCGAGTGCCAGCGGGCATGTCCCGCCGACATCCCGCTCGGCCTTTTGAACCGGAAGATCGCCGGGATCGTCGCCGACCGTTTCGACTACCGGGCGACCGACGACCCCACCGTTCCGGCGCCGATCGGCGCGTTCTCGATGTCCGATCGGCAGGAGTTCATCCTGTGAGAGCCAAGACGATCACCGAAGAAGAACTGTGCACCTTCGTCGCCGACCTGGTGGCGGCCGGGACGCGCGTCACCGCTCCCGTAAGGGCGGCCGAGGGCAAGGTGGACTACCGCGCGATCACCCGCTTCGAAGAGGCGGCGATCGGCGCCGAGCTGCCGCGCAGGTCGCTCAAGGAGTTCTTCCTACCGCCCACCGAGCCGCTTTTCTCCTGGCGCCAGGGCAAGGGCGACGTTACGGTGAAGCCCGTGTCCGTGTCGTTCCCCCCGCACGTGGTGCTCGGGGCCCGGCCGTGCGACGCCGCCGCGGTGGAGATCCTGGATCGGGTGATGGGGTGGGACTACCGCGACGAGCTCTGGTTCGGACGCCGCGAGGCCACCACGATCGTTTCGGTCGCGTGCCCGGGCATCGACGGCTCGTGTTTCTGCACGGCCACCGGAAGGGGCCCCGATTCGACGCGCGGCTCCGATCTGATGATGACCCCGGTCGACGGCGGTTACTTCGTCGAGGCCGTCACGCCGAAGGGCGAGGCATTCGTCAGGACGCACGCGGCGCGCTTTGCCGACGTTGCCGACCCGGGCACGACCGTGGCCGCCGAGGCTTTCCGAGCCAGGGCCCGTTCGAGAGTCGCCGAGAACCTGACGCTCTCGCTGCCCGCCCTCCGGAGCTGGCTCGGCTCCAGCTTCGACCACGAGCTGTGGCGCACGATCGCGTTGCGCTGTCACGGGTGCGGCGCGTGCGCGTCGGTGTGCCCGACGTGCCACTGCTTCGACATCGTGGACGAGCCTGACGGCGTGCGCGCAGGAACCAGGAGACGCAACTGGGACACCTGCCAGACCGCGCGCTTCACCGTGCATGCCTCCGGCCATAACCCGCGCACCGATCAGAACGCGCGCTTCCGCCAGCGGGTGATGCACAAGTTCTCAATCTACCCCGACCGCTTCGGGGAGGTCCTCTGCACCGGCTGCGGCCGCTGCGCCAGGGCGTGCCCGGGCGGCATGGACCTCCCGGAGGTGCTGAAGACCATCGCCGCGCTCGCCGGGGCCGACGGGCCCAGGGAGGCAGCCGTATGAACCTCTACCAACCGAACCTCGTGACGATCTCCGACCTAATCGACGAGACGCCGGACACCCGCACCCTCAAGCTCACGTTCCAGGACCCGCAGCTCGCCGCCGGTTTCGACTTCAAGGCCGGGCAGTTCGGCGAGTACTCGGTGTTCGGTGCCGGCGAGTCGACGTTCTGCATCGCCTCCTCCCCCACCCGCAAGGGCTCGATCGAGTGCACGTTCAAAGCGGTCGGAAAAGCGACCAGGGCGATGCGGGAGCTCGGCGTGGGCGACACGATGGGGTTCCGCGGCCCGTACGGCAACCACTTCCCCGTCGACCGCATGGAGAAGGCCAGCGTCGTGTTCGTCGCCGGCGGCATCGGTCTCGCCCCCGTGCGCTGCGTGATCTGGAACGTCCTCGACAAACGGGACGCCTTCGACGAGGTGACCATTGTGTACGGCGCGCGCTCGGTCTCCGACCTCGTCTACAAGCGCGAGCTCGCCGAGTGGGCGTCCCACGCCGACATCAAGCTCTGGCAGACCGTCGACCCTGGCGGCGAGACGTCCGAGTGGAAGGGCGAGATCGGCTTCGTGCCGGCGATCGTCGAGAAGGCCGCGCCCTCCGCGAAGAACGCCTTCGCGGTCGTGTGCGGGCCGCCGGTGATGATCAAGTACACCCTGCCGGTCCTCCAGAAACTCGGCTTCGCCGACGACCGCGTCTACACCACGCTCGAGAACCGCATGAAGTGCGGGATCGGCAAGTGCGGCCGCTGCAACGTCGGCCCCGTCTATGTCTGCAAGGACGGACCGGTGTTCACCGCCAAGGAGCTGGCGGCTCTGCCTCCGGAGTACTGAGCCGGGGGGAATGGGAGGACGGCCGTCCGCCCTCGCGCAACGGCCTCCGAGAGCCCGCCGGACATCAGCTTGTGATAGAATGCACATGGCGGTCCTGAGCTTCCGGACCGGGGGGAGATTCCAACATGGCCACCATCGACAACCTCAAGGCTGCGTTCGCCGGCGAGAGCCAGGCCAACCGAAAGTACCTCGCGTTCGCCAAGAAGGCCGACGCCGATGGCCTCAAGCAGATCGCGAAGCTGTTCCGCGCGGCGGCGGAGGCCGAAACCGTGCATGCGCACGCCCACTTCAGAGTGATGGGGGGTGTCGGGCGCACCGAGGAGAACCTCAACGCCGCCATCGCCGGCGAAGGGTACGAGGTCAAGGAGATGTACCCGGCGTTCGTTGCCGAGGCCGAGAAAGAGGGCAACAAGGCCGCGTTCGTGTCGTTCAGCAACGCGCTCGCGGTGGAAAAGGTCCATTACGCCCTCTATACGGGCGCGCTCGAGGCGTTCAAGCAAGGCAAGGACCTCAAGGGCGACCGCATCTGGGTTTGCCCCGTCTGTGGCAACACCGTGATCGGCGAGGAGCCGCCCACGAAGTGCAACGTCTGCGGGGTCGCCGGCGACAAGTTCTTCGAAGTGAAGTAGCGCGACGCGACGCTGCGGAACTGCCCTCCACCGCCGGGCCAACGTCCCAGAGGCCGCGGCGGTGCCGCATCCGGGCAGCGGTCGCGGTGCTACGATTCAGCTTCGGGAGGGAGCCGGGTGATCCCCCTTCCGGAACCTCCGGCGCCGCGTCGTTGACGCCGCCACCCAGAAACGCGAGGCACCGCAATGAGTACCGCTACCGAAGGCGTGAGGATCGACGAGGGTCTGATCGCCGGAACCATCGAAGCCGGCAAGCGCCACGACGCTGCCCGCGTCCGCGAGGTCCTGGCCAGAGCGCTCGAGCTCAAGGGTCTGCCGGATACCGACCTGGCCGTCCTCATGGGAGTCTCGGACCCGGAGCTCCTCGGCGAGGTCTTCCGCGCCGCTCGGCACGTCAAGGAGGCCATCTACGGAAACCGCCTCGTCCTGTTCGCGCCGCTCTACATCTCGAACCTGTGCGGCAACGAGTGCGTCTACTGCGCGTTCCGCGCGCGCAACCGCGACCTGAAAAGGCGCGCTCTCAGTCAGGACGAGATCGCCCGCGAGGTCACGCACCTCGTCGAGGAGGGGCACAAGCGCATCCTCGTCGTGGCGGGCGAGTCGTACCCCCACGAGGGCTTCGACTACATCCTCAACGCCATCGACACCGTCTACCGCACCGCCTCGGGCCCGGGCGAGATCCGGCGCGTGAACGTGAACATCGCGCCGTTGACGCTCGATGAGTTCCGGCGACTGAAGGCGAAGAACATCGGCACCTACCAGGTCTTCCAGGAGACGTACCACCGCGAGACGTACGCGAAGGTCCACCTGGGAGGGAAGAAGCGCGACTTCGACTGGCGCGTCACTGCGCCCGACCGCGCGATGGAGATCGGCATCGACGACGTCGGGATCGGCGTCCTGTTCGGACTGTTCGACTGGCGGTTTGAGATCCTCGCGCTGACGCAGCACATCAGGCACCTGGAGAGCCGGTTCGGGGTCGGCCCGCACACGATCTCGGTGCCTCGCATGGAGCCCGCGACGGGCTCCGACGTGGCAAGCCATCCCCCTCACCCGGTGTCCGATGTCGACTTCCGAAAGATCGTTGCGATCCTCCGCCTCGCGGTCCCCTACACCGGCATCATCATGTCCACCCGGGAGACCGCCGACATCCGGCGCGAGACGTTCGCACTGGGGGTTTCGCAGATCTCGGCCGGCAGCCGCACCAACCCCGGCGGCTACTCGGAGGACGAGACGACGGACTCGGGGCAGTTCTGCCTCGGCGATCACCGCTCGCTAGACGAGGTGATCCGGGACGTCGCTGCGCTCGGGTACGTGCCGTCGTTCTGCACCGCCTGCTACCGCCTGGGGCGCACCGGCCGCGACTTCATGGACGTCGCGAAGCCGGGCGAGATCAAGGAGCACTGCAGCCCGAACGCACTCGCGACGTTCCAGGAGTACCTGCAGGACTACGCCTCGCCCGAAACCAGGTTGGTGGGAGAAGCCACCATCGCGAGCGCCCTCGCGGCGATGGAGCCCGTCCTGCGGACAAAGAGCGAGAAGATGGTCCGCCTGGTGAAGGACGGCAAGCGGGACGTGTATTGTTGAAGATGTGGATCGGGGCCTGAATGGAAGCGACGGTCCCAGTTCCGGTGACCACCGGGCAGGAGGCGGAATGGACAGACATGTGATCTTCGGGGTGCACCTCACCAACCGACTCACCCACGCGAACCGGGTCCAGGAGGTCTTCACGGAGTTCGGCGCACACATCAAGACCCGTCTCGGCCTTCACGACGTCGGCCCGCACGGGTCATCGCCGAGCGGAGTGATCCTCCTTGACGTCTCGGGCGACGACCAGTCGCTCGAACGCATGTCGCAGCGCCTTGCAGCCATCGAAGGCGTCGAGGTACAGCGCATGGTGTTCACCCACTGAGGTCCTCGTGGACCCAGGCCGTTCGAACCGCGACGGACTCCAGACCCCGGCTGGCACGCCCGCGGGAAGCGGGCGCGAGACCCGCGTTGAGGGCGACGCGCTCGGCGAGGTCGCTGTGCCGGCCGGCGCGCTCTGGGGGATCCACACCGCCCGTTCGATCGTCAACTTCCCAATCGCCGGACGCCCGGTCCACCCGGAGCTCGTGCGGGCGTACGGTGCCGTGAAGCTCGCCTGCGCACGCACCAACCGCGGGCTCGACGCATGGACCGACGCGGCCAAGGCCGACGCCGTCGAGGCGGCCTGCCGCGAAATGGCGGATGGCGCGCTCACCGAGCATGTGGTGGTGGACTCCCTCCAGGGCGGTGCGGGAACCTCCCTCAACATGAACGTCAACGAGGTGCTGGCGAACCGAGCGCTCGTCCTCCTCGGCCGTGCGCCCGGCCGGTACGACCTCGTGTCGCCGTTCGACGACGTCAACCTCCACCAGTCCACCAACGACACCTTCCCCACCGCGCTGCGCATCGCTGCGATCCGCCTGATCCAGGACCTCGAGGCCGAGGTCCTCGCGCTGCAGGAAGCGTTTCAGGCGAAGGAGAAGGCGTTCGCCCACGTGGTCAAGGTCGGCCGCACCGAGATGCAGGACGCGGTGCTCACGACACTGGGGCGCGAGATGGGCGCATACGCGGAAGCGTTCAACCGCGACCGCTGGCGAATCTACAAGTGCGAGGAGCGCCTGCGCGTCGTCAACCTCGGCGGCACGGCGATCGGCACCGGCCTCGCCGCCCCGCGCGAGTACATCTTCCGCGTCGTCGACGCGCTGCGCGAGATCACCGGTGTCGGCTTCGCCCGCGCCGAGAACCTCGTCGAGGCAACGCAGAACGCCGACGTCTTCGTGGAGGTGTCGGGGATCCTGAAGGCGTGCGCCACCTCGCTCGCGAAGGTGTGCGGCGACCTCCGTCTCCTCTCCTCCGGCCCCGAAGGGGGGCTTGGCGAGATCCAGCTGCCGCCCCGCCAGGCCGGCTCCTCGATCATGCCCGGCAAGGTCAACCCGGTCATCCCGGAAGCCGTCACGCAGGCCGCGATGCTCGTGATGGGTCACGACCAGGTGATCGCGGCGGCCGTTGCGGCCGGGTCGCTCGAGCTCAACCCGTTCCTCCCCCTGGTGGCGCACTGCCTGCTCGAGAGCTGCGGCCTCCTGGCTCGCTCATGCCGGACGCTGCGCGAGCGCTGCGTTGAGGGGATCGAGGCCGACGAGGCGCGTTGCAGGCGCCAGGTCGAGAACTCGACCGCCACCGTCACCGCCCTTGCCCCGCTCCTGGGCTACGAGGGAGCCAGTCACATCTTCGCCGCTGCGCGCAAGCGAGGCGTGAGCATCAAGGAAACGGCGATCGATGGCGGCTTTGTGACGGCCGAGCAGTTCGATGAGCTGACGAGCCCCGAGGCCGTCTGCCGGCTCGGGTCGCCCTCGCCTGGCAGGCGGACGTGACCCAGAGCGCACCTCGCAACTTGCGCCTGCACATCGGGCTCTTCGGCCGGCGCAACGTCGGCAAGTCGAGTCTTCTCAACGCGATCACACGGCAAGACGTGGCGATCGTGTCGGCCACGCCGGGCACGACCACCGATCCGGTCGAGAAGCCGATGGAGCTGCTCCCGCTCGGCCCGGTGCTGTTCATCGACACCGCCGGCGTGGACGACGCGGGGGCCCTCGGCGAGCAGCGCATCGCGAGGACCCGCAAGGTTCTCGAACGCACCGACCTCGGCGTGCTGGTGGCGGAGGCGGGCTCGTGGGGCTCTTTCGAGGAGTCGCTCCTCGCCGAGCTCGAGGCCCGCCGTGTCCCGGTCATCGTCGCGTTCAACAAGTCGGACCTCGCGGTGCCGGAACCCGGCCTGGTCGCACGCCTCGCAGCGGAGAAGCTCCCGACCGTTTGCACCGCGGCCCTCCACGGAACCGGCATCGACGAGCTTCGCGGCGCGCTGCTGGCCGCCGCGCCAGCCGAGTACTTCGACGCCCGCCGGATCGTCGGCGACCTCGTCGGGCCTGGCGAGCTCGTCGTGCTGGTTGTCCCGATCGACAAGGAGGCGCCGAAGGGCCGCCTGATCCTCCCCCAGGTGCAGACGATCCGGGACCTGCTCGACTCCGACTCGTTCTGCCTGGTCGTGAAGGAGCGGGAGCTCAAAGCCGCTCTCGGACGCCTGAACCGCCCACCCAAGCTCGTCATCACAGACTCCCAGGCGTTCCTGAAGGTCGTCGCGGATACGCCAGGCGACGTCCCCCTGACCTCGTTCTCGATCCTGTTCGCCCGCTTCCAGGGCGACCTCACCGAGATGGTGCGCGGCGCCCTCGCCATCGAACGGCTCGCGAAGGGCGACACCGTGCTGATCGCCGAGTCGTGCACCCACCATCCGATCGGCGAGGACATCGGACGCGTCAAGATCCCGCGCTGGCTTGCCCAGTACACCGGCTGCAAACCCGAGTTCGCCACCGTGCAGGGTCACGACTTCCCCGACGACCTCTCGCCGTACGCGCTCGTCATCCACTGCGGCAACTGCATGGGCAACCGCCGCGAGCTGCTCTCGCGGATCCTGCGGTGCCGGCAGGCCGGTGTCCCGATCACCAACTACGGCCTCACGATCGCCTACTCCCTCGGCATCTTCGAACGCGCCCTCGAGCCGTTCCCGGCAGCGCTGGACGTCTACCGCAGGGCGGGAACCCCCGGGCGGATCTGACGCATCCCCCTGGGGGGTTGCGCGGAACATGTGAATGTGTTAAATTTCACATGCGGGCAATCCCCGCGGCTTCAGGGGGAATCCGAACAGAGCCACGAATAGCTAGAACTCCACGCCGGATCCCAGCGGTTCGGGGTCCGCGTGCACACCTCAAGGTCAAATCCCACGCGCCGGTCGGCCACCGGCACGTCCCCCGGGCCACACAACGCAAAGGAGGCGCACCGCAATGGAGCGAGCTCGGAGCATCGAACAGGTCATCGAACGCTTTCCGCAGGCGGGCAGAGACAGCCTGATCCCGATCCTGCAGGCGGTCCAGGAAGAGCAGGGCTACCTCTCGGAGGCGGCCGTCGTCGGCATCGGTCGCCACCTCGGGATCCCGGCGAGCAAGGTGTACGGCGTCGCCACGTTCTACAACCAGTTCCGCTTCCAGCCCAAGGGCAAGTACCACGTCCTGGTCTGCCGCGGCACGGCCTGCCACGTCAAGGGGTCGGCGAAGGTGCTCGAGGCGGTGGTCAAACACCTCAAGATCGAGCCCGGCAAGACCACGCGCGACAAGATGTTCAGCCTCGAAACCGTCGCCTGCATGGGCGCGTGCGCCCTCTCGCCGGTCATCTGCATCAACGACGACTTCTACGCCAAGGTCTCCCCCGCCAAGGTCATCAAGCTGATCGAGGCGTGCCGGGAGAAGGAGCTGACGCAAATCGCCACGGCCTGAACCCGCGGGTCGGGTTAGCCAAGGAGTGTGAAGATGAACAGGTTCCTGCACGTCACAGACCTCGAGAAGCACCGCGAAGCGCTGATTGCTGCGTTCGACCCGAACCGCACCCGGATCACGCTCTGCGGCGGAACCGGCTGCAACGCCCAGGGGTCGATCAAGCTGGTCGACGCGCTGAAGGCCGCGGTGGCCAAGCACGGGCTTTCCGAGACGGTCGACGTCAAGGTCACCGGGTGTCACGGTTTCTGTGAGAAGGGCCCCGTGGTGGTGATCCGGCCCGCCAACACCTTCTACATTCAGGTCAAGGCCGAGGATGCCGATGAGCTCGTCCGGGTGACCCTCAAGGAGAACGCCGTCGTGGATCGACTCCTGTACACCGACCCGGGCAGCGGGAGGACGATCCTGCGCGAGCAGGACGTCCCCTTCTACGCCAAGCAGACCCGCGTCATCCTTGCGGAGAACGGCCACCTCGACCCGACCTCGATCGACGACTACATCCTGCGCGGCGGCTACTCAGCCCTCGGCAAAGCGCTCGGCTCGATGACGCCCGACGGCGTCATCGCCGAGGTCAAGAAGGCCGGATTGCGCGGACGGGGCGGCGCCGGCTTCTCGACAGGCACCAAGTGGGAGCTCTGCCGCAAGCAACCGGGGGAGCAGAAGTACGTCATCTGCAACGCCGACGAGGGCGACCCGGGCGCGTACATGAACCGCTCCGAGATCGAGGGCAACCCGCACCTGATCCTCGAGGGGATGATCGTCGGCGCGTACGCCATCGGCGCCAGCAAGGCCGTCATCTACTGCAGGGCCGAGTACCCGCTCGCGATCGCGCAGCTCACACGTGGGATCGCCCAGGCCAAGGAGCGCGGTCTGCTCGGCGACGACATCCTGGGCAGCGGCTTCTCCCTCGACATCGTCATCAAGCAGGGGGCCGGCGCGTTCGTGTGCGGCGAGGAGACCGCGCTGATGCACAGCATCGAGGGAAAGCGCGGCATGCCGACGCCGCGGCCGCCGTTCCCGGCGCAGTCCGGCGTCTTCGGCATGCCCTCGAACATCAACAACGTCGAGACCTGGGCCAACGTGCCGCTGATCATCAACCGCGGCGCTGACTGGTTCGCCGGCATCGGCAGCGAGAAATCGAAGGGCACGAAGGTGTTCTCCCTGGTCGGCTGCGTCAACAACACCGGACTGGTCGAGGTACCGTTCGGGACGTCGCTGCGCACGATCATCGAGGACATCGGCGGCGGGACTCCGCGCGGCCGCAAGTTCAAGGCGGCGCAAATGGGCGGCCCGTCCGGCGGCTGCATCCCGGCCGCCTACATCGATACCCCCGTCGACTACGAGTCCGTGCAGTCGCTCGGCGCGATCGTCGGCTCGGGCGGCCTGGTGGTGATGGACGACTCCACCTGCATGGTGGATCTGGCCAAGTACTTCATGGAGTTCATCCAGAGCGAGTCCTGCGGCAAGTGCATCCCGTGCCGCGAGGGGACGCGCCGGATGAAGGAGATCCTGGATACCCTGACCCGCCCGCGCCGCAAGGAGCACGACATCGATGCGCTGCTGCGCATGCAAGGCCTGATGCACCTCAAGGACCTCGCCGAGACGATCAAGTCGACCGCGCTGTGCGGTCTCGGCCAGACCGCGCCGAACCCCGTGCTCTCGACGCTGCGCTTCTTCCGCGACGAGTACGAGGCGCACCTGTACGAGCGCCGCTGCCCGGCCGGGAGCTGCAAGGAGCTGGTCGGCGCGCCATGCCAGAACGGCTGCCCGGTGGGAACCGAGGTATGGCGCTACGTCGCCCACGTCGGCCGCGGCGAGTACGCCGACGCCTACCGTGTCATCCGCGACGCCAACCCGTTCCCGTCCGCCTGCGCCCGCGTCTGCCATCACCCCTGCGAGCGGTCCTGCAGGGCGGGGGCGTCCGGCAGCGGCGAGCCGATCGCCATCCGAACGCTCAAGCGCTTCGTCGTGGACCAGGTCGCTCCGACCGCGTACCGCCCCAAGATCCGTCCGAGCGGCCCGCACTCGTCCACGATCGCCGTGGTCGGCGGAGGTCCGGCCGGACTCACGGCCGCCCACTGCCTTTCGCTGCTCGGGCACAAGGTCACCGTCTTCGAGCGCGAGGCGAAGCCCGGCGGAATGCTGGTGGGCGCGATCCCGGCCTACCGGCTCCCCCGCGAGAGGCTCGAGGCGGAGATCGCCAGCCTTCTGAACGAGAACATGGAGATCAAGCTCAACGCGGCCCTGGGCCGCGATTTCACGGTCGACGGCTTGCTGGCCGAAGGGTACAAGGCGGTCTACCTGGCGATCGGCTCGCACCAGAGCAAGATGCTCGACCTGCCCAACGAGGATGCCCACGGTATCCTCCCCGGCATCTCCTTCCTCAAGGCCTACAACCTGCACGGCGACCACCTCGCCAAGGGCCGGGTCGGCGTCATCGGCGGCGGCAACTCGGCGATGGACGCCGCCCGCGTCGCTTTCCGCCAGGACGGCGTCGAGAACGTCACGATGTACTACCGCCGCACCCGCGACGAGATGCCCGCCTACGCCGAGGAGATCGAGGCCGGTCTCGCCGAGGGGATCTCGATCCAGGAGCTCGTCGCGCCGGTAGCCGTCAACTCCAAGGACGGCCGGCTGACCGGCATGCGGTTCGTGCGCAACCGGCTCTCCGAGCCCGACGCCTCCGGGCGGCGCAAGCCGGAGCCGATCCCGGGATCCGAGTTCGAGGTCGAGCTCGACACCCTGATCGTCGCGATCAGCGAAGGCCCCGAGATGGCTCAGCTCGAAGGACTCTCGCTGACCAAGTGGGGCACCCTGGCGGCCAACCCCGAGTCGTTCCTCACGAGTCGCAAGGGCGTTTTCGCCGGTGGCGACGTCACGACCGGTCCGAGCACGGTGATCGGCGCGATCGCGGCCGGCAAGCAGGCGGCGGTCATGATCGACCGGTTCGTCACCGGCAAGCTGCTGAAGATCGTGCCCAAAGTCAAGCTGCCGAGCGTCTTCATCGAGCCGGCCGGCGATCTCGAGGACGAGTCCACCGCACAGCCAGCCGCGCGGGTCACGGTCCCGCACCTGCCCGTCGAGAGGCGAACGAGGAACTTCGACGAGGTCGAGCTGTGCGTTTCCGAGGCGGCGGCCTGCGGCGAGGCCCGCCGGTGCATGCGGTGTGACCTGGAATTCACGCAACCGGTCTGAAGGCGAGGACGGATCATGAATACACTGACTTTCGAAGCCAACGGCAGGCAGCTCGAGGCGAAGCAGGGCGACACCGTCCTGGAAGCCCTCAGGTGCGCCGGAATCAGCGTCCCGACCCTGTGCCACATCGAAGGGCTCAATCCCACTGGCGCATGCCGCATGTGCGTCGTCGAGGTGGACGGCGCGCGCAACCTGGTGCCGTCGTGCTCCTTCCCGGTCGCCCAGGGCATGAAGATCAAGAGCAACTCGCCGCGCGTCCTTCAGGCGCGCCGCACCATCATCGAGTTGCTCCTCGCGAACCACCCGGACGACTGTCTGTACTGCGGCAGGAGCGGCAGGTGCGATCTGCAGTCGCTCGCCCAGGACCTCGGCGTCCGCCAGCGGCGCTACCGCGGGCTGAAGACCGAGCGCGACCAGGACGTCTCGAGCCCGTCCATCGTGCGCGACCCCGACAAGTGCGTCCTCTGCGGCAAGTGCGTCCGCATCTGCGAGGAGATCCAGGGCGTCTCCGCCATCGACTTCATCGGCCGCGGCTCGCGCTCGTTCGTCGGCACCGCCTTCGACAAGGGCCTCAACGTGTCGAGCTGCATCAACTGCGGCCAGTGCGTCGTTGCGTGCCCAACCGGTGCCCTGCAGGAGCGCTCGAACGTCGAGGATGTGCTGAGGGCGCTTGCCGACCCCGACGTCTTCGTGGTCGCGCAGCACGCGCCGGCCGTCTCGGTTTCGATTGCCGAGGAGTTCGGCCTGGCGCCCGGAGCGGACGTGGATGGCCTCATGGTCGCCGCCCTTCGCAGGATCGGGTTCAAGCGCGTGTTCGACACGTCGTTCACGGCCGACCTCACGATCATGGAGGAGGGCTCCGAGCTCGCCCACCGAGTCGCCAACGGCGGGGTGCTGCCGATGATGACGTCGTGCTCCCCCGGCTGGATCAAGTTCGTCGAGACGTTCTACCCGGAGTTCAGGCCGAACCTCTCCACCTGCAAGAGCCCGCAGCAGATGATGGGCGCGATCGTGAAGACCTACTTCGCCGGGCGGGAGGGCCTCGACCCCAAGAAGATCGTCTCGGTCTCGATCATGCCGTGCACCGCGAAGAAGTTCGAGGCTGCGCGCCCCGAGATGGGACGCGATAGCGCACAGGACGTCGACTTCGTCCTCACGACCCGCGAGCTCGCCGAGCTGTTCCGGATCACCGGCGTCGATCCTTCGACCCTCCAGGCCGAGGCCGCCGACACCCCGTTCGGCGAGCGGTCGAGCGCCGGCAAGCTCTTCGGAGCCACCGGTGGCGTCATGGAGGCCGCGGTTCGCTCGGTGCACTTCCTGCTCACCGGTCGTGAGCTCGAGGACCCCACGATTGCTGCTGCCCGCGGCCTCGACGGCAGCAAGGAACTGCACGTGCGGGTCGGCGACCTCGAGGTCGGCGCCGTCGTCGTTTCGAGCCTCGGCCAGGCCCGCAAGCTCCTCGAGGAGATCAAGGCCGACGGCAGGAAGGACATCCACTTCATCGAGGTGATGACCTGCCCGGGCGGGTGCATCAACGGCGGCGGGCAGCCGATCGGAGCGGCGAAGGACGCAGTCATGGCGCGCATGAAGGCGCTCTACACGATCGACCGTAACGCTCCGCTCCGGCTGTCGCACCGCAACGCGTCGGTCCAGCGCTTGTACGACGAGTTCCTCGGCAAGCCGCTCGGCGAGAAGAGTCACCATCTCCTACACACCCACTACCAAGAACGGGACGTGATGGCCTGATGGGACGGAGGGTAGTCCGATGAGTGCAGCGAAGAAGATTCTCCTCGTCGACGACGACGTCGACTTCCTCGACCAGATAGGCATGATGCTGGCGACCGAGGGCTACGAGGTGGTCACGGCCTCGAGCGAGGACGAGGCCGAGGAGGCGCTCCTGGCGAACACCCCCGACCTCTGCGTCCTGGACCTGATGATGGAGAATCAGGACTCTGGGTTCGTCCTCTGCCACCGCATCAAGAAACTCTACCCAGGCGTCCCCGTCATCCTGCTCACCGGGGTACGATCGAGCACCGGCCTCGACTTCAGCGCTCGCTCCCAGGAAGCCGGCTCCTGGGTCAAGGCCGACGCCTTCCTCGACAAGCCGGTCAGGCCCGAGCAGCTCAGGGAAGAGGTCAAGAGGCTTCTCGCGGCGCGGGAATGAAGGTGCCCGCGTCGCCCTTCGACGGCGGGCGTCCGCGGCTCCGTCGCGAAGGCCGCGCGCGATAGGTATACCGTATGCGTGTGCAGAGCGACCCGCTGGTCACCACCATCAAGGAACGCTGCCGCGTCTGCTACACCTGCGTCCGCGAGTGCCCGGCGAAGGCGATCCGCATCACCGCCTGGCAGGCCGAGGTAATCCCGGAGCGCTGCATCGGGTGCGGCAACTGCGTCCGGGTCTGCAGCCAGCACGCCAAGCAGGTCGTGAGCTCGACCGCCGGCGTGGACGCCCTGCTTGCATCGGGCGCGCGGGTCGCCGCGTGCCTCGCTCCGAGCTTCCCCGCCTCGTTCCCCGACGTCGACTACCGGGCGCTGGTGGGCATGCTGCGCGCCCTGGGTTTCGAACTCGTCGCGGAGGTCGCCTTCGGAGCGGACCTGGTGGCACTCGAGTACAAGCGCCTGCTCGCGGACACCCCCGACCACTGCTACATCTCCACGGCCTGCCCCGCGATCGTCGGCTTCGTGGAGCGCTATCACCCCCACCTTGTCGAGTTCCTGGCGCCGATCGTCTCACCGATGGTGGCGACCGCGCGGGCGTTGCGCCGGATGCACGGCGACGACCTCAAGATCGTCTTCATCGGGCCGTGCGTCGCCAAGAAGGGCGAAGGGCTCGCGGACGAGGCGCCGGAGGTGGACGAGGTCCTGACGTTCGCGGAGTTGCGCACCATGTTCGACTGCGCGGGCCTGGAGGCCGGCGGATCCGGGCTCAGCGAGTTCGACCCCCCGCACCCGCACCTTGGCTCGCTCTTCCCGGTGTCGCGCGGCATGCTCCAGACCGCCGGCATACCCGAGGACCTGATGGTGGGCGAGATCGTGACGGCGGACGGCCGCACGGCGTTTCCCGAGGTGATCAAGGAGTTCGAGTCCGGCGACCTCGATCTCAACGCCAGGCTGCTCGAGCTGCTTTGCTGCAACGGCTGCATCATGGGGTCCGGGATGACCACGGATGCGCCTCTGTTCCGACGGCGCGCCATCATCTCCCGGTACGCCCGTTCCCGCATGGCCGAGTTCGACGGCGCACGGTGGGATGCCGAGCTGGCCGCCCTCGACGGCCTCGACCTGACGCGGCGCTTCGTCCCCAACGACCGGCGCATCCCCTCCCCGTCGGAGGACGAGCTCGCCGCGATCCTGGCCCGAATCGGGAAGCACTCGCCGGAGGACGAGCTCAACTGCGGCGCCTGCGGGTACGATACGTGCCGCGAGCACGCGATCGCGATCCACTCGGGCCTTGCCGAGAGCGAGATGTGCCTTCCCTACACCATCGACCAGCTCGGCAAGACCGTCCAGGAGCTTCACCTGTCCAACGAGCAGCTGGCGAGCACGCAACAGGCCCTCATGCACTCGGAGCGCCTGGCCAGCATGGGCCAGCTCGCCGCGGGCATCGCCCACGAGGTCAACAACCCTCTCGGGGTCGTGCTCCTATACGCCCACATGCTGCTCGAGGAGGCGGAGAAGAGCCCGACGCTGCGGCCCGACCTGGAGATGATCGTGGCGCAGGCCGACCGGTGCAAGAAGATCGTCGCCGGCCTGCTCAACTTTGCGAGGCAGAACAAGGTCCTCCTCCAGGAGACCCGGGTCCACGACCTCGTGCTCCAGGGAATCCGCAGCGTGCCGATCCCGAACCGGATCAGGTGGCGGATGGAGTTCGACGACCCCAACCTGGTGGCGGAGCTCGACCGCGACCAGATGACCCAGGTTCTCACCAACCTCATCTCCAACGCCATCGAGGCCATGCCGGAGAGCGGCCAGCTCACGGTGCGCGCGCGCGCCGACGGCGACCGCCTCGCGCTCATGGTGACGGACACCGGGACCGGCATCTCCAAGGAGAACCTGAACAAGATCTTCGAGCCCTTCTTCACGACCAAGCCGATGGGAAAGGGCACCGGGCTCGGTCTGCCCGTCTCGTACGGAATCGTCAAGATGCACAACGGCGACATCAAGGTGCAGTCGAACGACGACCCGGCGGCGGGCGCGACCGGAACCTGTTTCACGGTGAGCGTGCCGCGCCTCGGCGTGCACGACTGAAAGTCGCGGATCCTCAGGAGGACGTGTGGAGACTTTGAAGGTCCTCGTAGTCGATGACGAGCCGGGCATCCGGCTGGGCATCGCACGGGTGCTGCAAGGGTTCACGGTGCGGGTGCCGGACCTCAACGGCGAGGTGCGCTTCGAGGTCTCGCAGGCCGAGACCGGCGAAGAGGCGCTTGCCATCGTGGCCAGCGCCGCCCCCGACATCCTCCTTCTCGACCACAAGCTGCCGGGGATCTCGGGCCTCGAGGTCCTCGACATCACCAACAAGAAGCCTCACGACTGGCTCACCGTGATGATCACGGCGTACGCCACCATCGACACCGCCGTCCAGGCGACCAAGCGCGGCGCGCACGACTTCCTGGCCAAGCCGTTCACGCCCGAGGAGCTCAAGAGCACAATCTACAAGGCCGCCAAGCACCTCGTCCTCCAACGCGAGGCGCGCAGGCTGGCCGCCGAGAAGCGCCAGGTGCGCTTCCAGTTCATCTCGGTGCTGGCCCACGAACTGAAGGCGCCTCTCGCCGCCGTCGAGGGCTACCTCGAGGTGATCAGGGACCGCGCGGTCGAGCCCGGTACGCCCAAGTTCGACGAGGTGATCGACCGCAGCATCGTGCGCCTCGAGGGGATGCGTAAGATGATCTTCGACCTCCTCGACCTCACCCGGATCGAGTCCGGCCAGAAGCAGCGCCAGCTCGCCGAGGTGGACGTGCGGATCGTGGCGGCGAAAGCCGTTGAGACCGCGCAGCCGGCCGCCGCCGAACGCGGGATCTCGATCGAGCTGCACGCCGGGGAACCTCTCCTGATGGTGGCCGACTCGGGCGAGCTCGAGATCATCCTCAACAACCTGGTCTCCAACGCCGTCAAGTACAACCGCGACGGCGGCCGGGTCGACGTCACGCTCGCAGTTGCGGACTCTCACATCGCCCTTACCGTCACCGATACCGGCATCGGCATGTCCCCCGAGGAGGCCGCTCAGCTCGGCGGCGAGTTCGTACGGATCAAGAACTCGAAGACCCGCGCCATCCTGGGCTCCGGGCTCGGCCTGTCGATCGTGAAGAAGCTGGCGACGCTCTACGGCGGCGAGCTGGGCATCGTCAGCACACCCGACGTGGGGAGCACGTTCACCGTCACCCTGAGTGCGGACGGGAAAGGGTAGACGGAAGAGATCAAGGGGAAGACGAATGACGATGAAGACAAGAGCGGGAAGAGACAGCGTCCTCCGCCTTCCGTTCCTTGCCTTCCCTTTTCCGTCTTCCGTTTGACCTTTTCCTTCTTCCCTCACTAGGATTCACTGCATGCTGAATCGCACCGAGATCCTGGCCTGGCTCCGCGAGGAGGACGAGCACCGCCTCGAGGAACTCTGGCTCCGCGCCGACGCCGTGCGCCGCGAGCACGTCGGCGACGCCGTCCACCTGCGCGGCCTGGTCGAGATCTCCAACCACTGCGTGCGCAGGTGCGCCTACTGCGGCATCTCGGTCGGCAACCGCGACCTCGTCCGCTACCGGATGACAACCGATGAGATCATGGAGTGCTCGAGGCAGGCGGTCGCGCTCGGGTACGGGACCGTCGTGCTCCAGGCCGGCGAGGACTACGGCATCACCCGGGAGTGGCTCGCCGCCCTCGTCCGCCGCATCAAGGCCGAAAGCTCGCTCGCCGTCACGCTGTCGCTCGGCGAGCGGCCGGACGAGGACCTCGCCGCGTGGCGGGAAGCCGGCGCCGATCGCTACTTGCTGCGCTTCGAGACGTCGGACGCGGCGCTCTACGACCGCATCCACCCTCCCCTGCCCGACCGGCCCTCTGACCGGTTCGCCATCCTCGGCCGCCTGGTCGCGCTTGGGTACGAAGCCGGCAGCGGCGTGATGATCGGCATCCCGGGGCAGACGTACGCGTCGCTCGCGCACGACCTCGAGACGTTCGCCACGATGAACCTGGACATGATCGGCGTCGGCCCGTACATCCCGCACCCGGCGACCGCGCTCGGTCGCGGCGAGCTGCCCGAGGCCTCGCCAGGCGAGCAGGTCCCGAACACCGAGCTCATGACCTACAAGGTCGTCGCGCTCGCCCGGCTGGTCGACCCCGATGCGAACATCCCCTCGACGACGGCCCTCGCCACACTCAACCTCGCGAGCGGCCGCGAGCTCGGCCTCTCGCGCGGCGCCAACGTCGTCATGCCCAACCTCACGCCGACGAAGTACCGCGCGCTGTACGAGATCTACCCAGCCAAGGCCTGCATCCGCGAAACCGCAGCCCAGTGCGGCACCTGCCTGAGCGGCAGGATCGTGCGGCTGGGGCGCACCGTCGGCAAGGGTCCCGGCGGCCGCAAGCGCCGAGCCTGAGCCCCCGGAGGTTGTCATTCTGAGCGAGGCGCCGCGAGCGAAGAATCCCACCAATGAACACACGATCGCGTCTAAGCGCTTGCAGCAGGCACACCGGCCGGCCTGCTGGCACAGCGGTCGTGCCTCGGTCCATAATCGAACCATGCTGAATGTCGAGTGGTTCGCCGGCGTGCTGCTGAAGCGCAGCGTCAGGCGGCTGAAGTCATGACACGGCTGGTCATCATGCCACAGGGGCCAGGCACAGGGCTCGATTTCGATCTCCCAGAATCGACGGCCAGTCTTCTGCGTTCGACACCGACCAGGAGCCCCGGGCGACTGTCAAGGCCGTCGATAGCACTTGGTGGGAAGTAGAGTCGGACGATGAGGCCACCTTATCCGCTATTCGTGAGCGCTTTCAGAACATCGATGAGCAACATTAGGCCGCCCAATCCTGATTCGACGGACGTAAGACCTGTTGGCGTAGACGAGGCCCGAGAGAGATAATCGAGCAGGGAGTGTGCGAAGGACATGGGCAGGCGTCTCCGTAAGCTAGCGCTTCTTGATGAGATCCATCTTGAGCGCTTGGCGCTGGAGGACACGCTCGCGCTCCTGACGCCCCGCCAGATGACGAAACCGGGCGTCACTCGGGGCGGCTGGTCGGTCAAGGACGTGCTGGCCCACCTGGTCGAGTGGCAGCAGATGAACCTGGACTGGTACGCGGCCGGTCTGCGTGGCGAAACACCCGCGATACCAGCGCCGGGGTTCACCTTGCGAGAGCTTCCTCGCCTTAACGCGATGATCTACCGCAAGCACCATCGACGGTCCCTTCAAGCCGTCTTGCGCGACTTCCGGTCTCATCACGAGCGTGTCGTTGCGCTCATCGAGGCTCTACCGGACTCGGACCTAGTGACCTTGGGACGCTTTTCGTGGACTGGCAAGTCCTGGACGCTGAGCGACTACTTGCGCGCGAGCACGGCAGCACACTACCTGTGGGCGCGCACACGCATTCGTCGTTGGTGGCGCAGGCAAGCGAAGAGCGCGACTCGCGGGCCAGTTGACGGAGCCGCCGTCGAACAAATGGACGCAGCTAACGAGGTCCGCGCCCGGCCCAGGCGGAGGCGCGGACCTCGCAGCTGAACCATGGGTTGGGCACCAACCGAAGCGCACAAGGCTAAACTCGTCGCTGGGTTGACATGCCAGACGGAAACGCCATCCGAGGGCCAATGCCCAGGTGTACGGTCACCCTACTGGTGAAGATAACCGTGCTTGTCGCGGTCGTCTTTGTCTGAACCGGCCGGGGACATAGGCAACCAAGTAGTCCAGGGACACGGGTAACATTCTTCGGCTTCGAGGTCGAGCCTGCGCGCGGTACGGGAACATAGGTACCGGCGCGGAGGCGTGGAGGGCGAGGCGCGGCTCTGCCGCGACTCGCGGGGGGCACGGAGGGTCGAGAGCGTCCGGGTGGGCGGGCGGAGCGGACGCGGGACCCCCCGCCAGGATAGTGGCTGCGCTCGATGCGCAGCCCGAGCGACCCCTCCGAGGCCGCGGGGCAAGAAAGAAGACCTCGACGCAGCGGAACCTCCTCAAGCTCGCGCGCCGGGCGTGCAGAACTTCGCGAGCAGGTCTCAAGCTCACAAATGACTCTGGGGGTTCCCTTTGGGGGATTCTTGTGATAGCGTTCACATGGTTTCACCGGCGGCCGGCTGGCCCGGGGAGGCCCCTGCACCGAACACGATCGAAGCGGTCCCCAACCCTTCGAAGGCGGTGAAAGGAGAGCGTGATGGCAACCATTCTGATCGTGGACGACGATCCTGACGTGGTCGAGGCGTGTCGCCTCTTTCTCGAGAGAGACCACCACAAGGTCGTCTGCGCCTACAACCGCGCCGAGGGCATGAAGGCCGTCGCCGAGGCCAAGCCCGACCTCTTGATCCTGGACGTGATCATGGAGCAGCCCGACGACGGGATCGCCATGGCCCAGGAGCTGAGACGCTCGGGTTTCACGACCCCGATCCTGATGCTGACGAGCATCGGCAAGGTCACCGGGTACTCCTACGACAAGGACGAGGATCTCGTGCCGGTGGACGACTTCCAGGAGAAGCCGATCGAGCCGGCCGCCCTGGTGCGGAAGGTGAACGAGCTCCTGGCGAAGAGAGCGAGGTGAGGCCATGCTCCTGACCGAGCAGCAGCGTTTGAAGGAGGACATCGGCCGGTTGGTCGAGCGCTACGGCGCCGAGCGCTCGTCGCTCATCCCGGTCCTCCAGGACGTTCAGGCCGAGTACGGCCAGATCTCCGAGTACGCGATGCAGGAAGTGGCCGACCACCTCGGGATTCATCCGGTGGAGGTCTACAGCGTCGTCACGTTCTACGCATTCCTCGGCGAGACGTATCAGGGCAAGTTCGTGATCAGGCTCTGCCGGACGATTTCCTGTGACATGGCGGGCAAGGAAAAGGTCGCGCGCCAGCTCGAGAACGACCTCGGGATCACGTTCGGGCAGACGACGAAGGACGGCAAGTTCTCGCTTGAGTGGGCGAACTGTATCGGGATGTGCGATCAGGGGCCGGCGCTGCTGGTCAACGACCACGTCTTCACGTCGGTGACCTCCGAGAAGGTCCATGACATCCTGCAGCTCTGCCGCAAGAGCTTCGGACCGCTCGCCGTGCACGACAACCGACACGAGGAGGCCCGGGCATGAGCGCCAACCGCAAAGGCCTCGTGACGTTCTCGACAATCGACCCGAACGCCGCCCTCGCGGCAGCGGTCGCCAAGACCCGCGCGGAGATCATCGGCGAGGTCACCGCGTCCAAGCTCAAGGGCCGCGGCGGCGCGGGGTTCCCCACCGGCGTGAAGTGGAACCTCGCGGCGGCCGCGAAGGGGGACGCCAAGTACGTAATCTGCAACGCGGACGAAGGCGAGCCCGGAACGTTCAAGGACCGCGTGATCCTCGCCGAGGTCCCGGACCTCGTGTTCGCGGGGATGACGATCGGCGGCATCGCCATCGGCGCCGTCAAGGGGATCATCTACCTCCGCGGCGAGTACACCTACCTGCGCGAGCAGCTCGAGAGCGCTCTCGCCAAGCGGCGCGCGGCCGGGCTTCTCGGGCCGCAGGTCATGGACAAGGCGGTCGCTTTCGACATCGAGATCCGCATGGGCTCCGGCGCCTACGTCTGCGGCGAGGAGACCGCGCTCATCGAGTCGCTCGAAGGACAGCGCGGAGAGCCGCGCAACCGTCCGCCGTTCCCGGTCGACACCGGGTTCATGGGCCAGCCCACCATCGTGAACAACGTCGAGACGTTCGCGTGCGTCGCGGCGATCTTCGCGAAGGGCGCCGCGTGGTTCGCCTCGATCGGTACCGAGAAGTCGACGGGTCCCAAGCTGTTCTCGGTCTCCGGCGACTGCGCCCGCCCGGGCGTCTACGAGTTCCCGCTGGGGATCATGGTGAGCGAGCTGCTGCGCGAGGTCGGGGGCGAGAACGCGAAGGCGGTCCAGATCGGCGGCGCCTCCGGACACTGCGTGCCCTCCTCCGAGTTTACCCGGACGCTCAGCTACGAAGACGTCTCCACCGGCGGCTCGGTGATGGTGTTCGGGCCGCAGCGCGACATGCTGGCGGTTGCCAAGAATTTCATGGAGTTCTTCGTCGAGGAGTCGTGCGGCCAGTGCACGCCTTGCCGCGAGGGCAACGCGAAGCTGCTCGAAGGCATCGAGATGCTGGAAGAGGGCCGGTGCTCGGCGGCGTACCTCGATGAGCTCACGAAGCTCGGCGAGGTGATGCAGCTCGCATCGAAATGCGGCCTCGGCCAGTCGAGCCCGAACGCTTTCCTGTCCATCGTCTCCCACTTCCAGGACGAGCTCATGGGCCGCACCCACGGCCTGGTGCGGTGAGGCGGAAGGAGCCCAGCATGTCGGACCAAGAGAAGGCCAACACAGCAACCTCCCGCGCCCCGGTCAGCCAGCGCGGCCACCTCGTGAAGATGCCTACCGACGGCACGGCGATCGGGGCGCTGGTCACGGTTTCGATCGACGGCCAGGACGTCAAGGTGCCGCTCGGCTCCACGATCCTGGAGGCCGCAAAGCAGATCGGTGTGAAGATCCCGACCCTCTGCTATCACGAGGACCTCTGCATCGCGGGCGTCTGCCGGATCTGCGTCGTCGAGGTCGAGGGTCAGCGCACGCTGCAGGCCGCTTGCGCCTACCCGATCACCTCGCCGCTCAAGATCCACACGCACACCCGCAAGGTGCGGCAGTCGCGCCGGCGGATCCTCGATCTTCTGCTCTCCAAGCACTATGGCGAGTGCTACTCCTGCTTCCGGAACACCAACTGCGAGCTGCAGACGCTCGCCGCGGAGTACGGCGTCGATTTCTTCCGCTTCGGCCACCCGGACAAGCCCAGCTCCGAGCTGGACAACTCCTCGTACTCGGTCCAGCGGGACATGAACAAGTGCATCTTGTGTCGCCGCTGCGTGCGCACCTGCATCGACCTCCAGGAGGTCGGCGTACTCGAGGCCGTCCACCGCGGCGACAAGACCAGGATCTCGACGTTCATGGACAAGCCCCTCGCCGAGGTCGTGTGCATCAACTGCGGGCAGTGCATCAACCGCTGCCCGACCGCGGCTCTGGGCGCCGCCGACCCCACCGACGACGTCTGGCGCGACATCAACGACCCGACCAAGCACGTCGTGATCCAGACCGCGCCGGCGCCGCGCGCCGCCATCGGCGAGTGCTTCGGGCTGCCGCCCGGGACTCCTCTGACCTTCGAGATGAACTCGGCGCTGAGGGCGATCGGCTTCGACAAGGTCTTCGACACCAACTTCACTGCCGACCTCACGATCATCGAGGAAGGCACCGAGTTGATCCTGCGGCTCCACAAGGCGCTGGTGGAGAAACAGCAGGTCGCGCTGCCGCAGTTCACCTCGTGCTCCCCCGGCTGGGTGAAGTACATCGAGCACTTCTACCCCGAGATGCTGCCGCACATGTCCTCCGCCAAGAGCCCACAGCAGATGTTCGGCTCAGTGATCAAGACCTACTACGCGAAGCTCAACAACATCGACCCGGCGAGCATCGTGACGGTCGCGCTGATGCCGTGCTCCGCGAAGAAGTTCGAGTGCAACCGCCCCGAGATGGCCTCCTCCGGCTACAAGGACGTGGACTACGGCCTGGTCACTCGGGAGCTCGCGCAGATGTTCAAGGAGGCCGGCATCGAGCTGCCGAAAATGCCGAAGAGCGACTTCGACGATCCGTTCGGGACCGCAACCGGGTCCGGCGTGATCTTCGGCGCCACCGGCGGCGTGATGGAAGCGGCGCTGCGGACCGTCATCGAGCTGGTCTCGGGGATGAAGGTCGAGAACCTCTACGACCACGCCAACATCCTCCCCGTGCGCGGCTTCGAAGGGATTCGCTACGTCGAGCTGACGATTCCGAAGGTTGGACCCGTCCCGGAGCTCCTCAAGACGAACAAGCACCTGCCGTTCGACAGCTGGGACTGGCTCGCGGGCGCGACGCTCAAGGTCGCAGTCGCTCACGGGACCGCGAACGCGAAGAAGGTTCTCGAGGACATCAAGGCCGGCGGCAAGCTGTCCGAGTGCCACTTCATCGAGTTCATGGCGTGCCCCGGCGGGTGCCTTGGCGGCGGCGGCATGCCGATCCCGACCTCCCCCGCGATCCGCGCTGCGCGGGCCAAGGCAATCTACGCGGAGGACGCCGCATACGAGGTGCGCAAGTCGCACGAGAACCCCGCGGTGATCAGGCTTTACAATGAGTTCCTGACCGACGGCCCGAACGGCCACACCGCCCACCACCTCCTGCACACCACCTACACTCCGCGCGGGAAGTACATCACATAAAGCAGTTGTCCGTCGCGGTGCCGCGGAAATGCCGGGCGCTCGCCCGGCATTTCCTTCTCCAGAGCGGTCGCGGGGCCCGCTCTGGATGTGGGACCATGGGCAAGGGAGGTCGCTCATGAAGGACGAATCGGCGGTCACGACGTTGCGGTACCTCGACCTCCCAGGCTCCGTCCGCGACTTCGTCGAGTTCTCCGCCGAGGAGAGCCGGGTGCTCGCGACCGTCAACCAGAAGGTGGCTGCGAACACCAGCCTCGCCGACGTGATGGATTTCGTGTTCAATGCCACCCGCGAGATCTGCCCGTGCGATCGCATCGGCGTCGCGTTCCTGGAGGACGAGGACCGGCTCGTGTCCGACTACGTGCGCGCCTCCTACGAGCCGGTGCTGCTCTCGACAGGCTATGCGGAGGTCCTGCAGGGCTCGTCGCTCAGGCACGTGATCTCGACCGGCCAGCCACGGGTGATCGATGACCTCGAGTCGTACCTCGCAGAACACCCGTCCAGCGCTTCCACCGCGCTCCTGGTGCGCGAGGGCGTGCGCTCCTCCATGACGTGCCCGTTGTCCGTTGACGGCCGCCCGGTCGGTGTGATGTTCCGCAGCTCCCACCGCCCCCGAGCCTACGACGATCACCAGGTCCGGCTACACCTCGCGATCGCCGAACGCCTGGCCCAGTCCGTGGAGAAGGCCTGGCGCATCGAGCGCCTCACAGCCGCGAACCACGCGTACACGGAGATGCTCGGCTTCGTGAGTCACGAGCTCAAGAACCCGCTCGCATCGATGGTCATGGACGCAAGGATCCTCACCGGCGGCTACCTCGGTTCGATGGATCCGCGTCACGTCGAGGTCGTCGAGCGCATGGCGCGCAAGTCGGGGTACCTGCTGGGCCTGTTGCGCGAGTACCTCGACCTCGCCCGCATCGAGAGCGGTGAACTGGCAGTCTCGATTGGGCCCGATGTCGATCTCATCGGCGACGTCATCGAGCCCGCCGTCGAGATCGTCCGTTCGGACATCGAGGAGCACGGCAGCCGCTTGACGCGCGACCTCCCGGCGGGGTCCTTCCCGGTGCGCTGCGACCCGGACCTGCTGAAGATCGTCCTGGTCAACCTGCTCGGCAACGCCGCCAAGTACGGGAACCCCGACGGCGAGATCCGGGTCTCGGCGCGAAGGGACCCCGGGTCGTTTTCGGTCTCGGTCTGGAACGAGGGCCCCGGCTTCCCCGAGAGCGAGAAGCACCGCCTGTTCCGGAGGTTCTCGCGCCTGCAGACGCCGGAGCTTCGTGACCGCAAGGGCTCCGGCGTCGGCCTCTACACGTGCTGGCGCATCGTCGAGCTTCACGGCGGTCGCATCCGTGCCGCTTCCGAGCCAGGCCGCTGGGCCGAGTTCACCTTCACGATCCCGGACCCGCCCCCCTCCAAACCCTGACGCCGTGCTGTCATGAGCAGAGGGGCAGAGGTGCGGAGGAGCAGAGGAGAAAAGGCAACCGTGCCCGCCTCTCGCACCTCAGCCCCCCTGCTCCTCTGCCCCCCTGCTCTTTCCGAACCTTCGAACGCTTCTAGCTCCTCTGCCCCCGTGCTCCTCAGCTCCTCTGCTACCGGTTTCCACCGGCGCCGTCTCCCATCGCCGCCGGGGACGCGGTAAAGTCGCACCCGGGCGCCACCGGCTCACGACCGCTGGGTCGGCGTCAAGGAGGTGAGTTGGACAGGCCACAGATGGTCCCCGCAGCGGCGGAGCTGGTCGAGCGCACCAGGTGGCTCATCACGCTGCGGTGGCTGGCCATCGTTGCGGTCACCGCCGCCGTCGAGGTGGTGCGGGGGCCGCTCGGGGTGACGGTGGCGTCGGTTCCGATCCGGTGGGTGATGGGGGCCCTGGCCCTCTACAACCTGCTGCTGGCGGTTGTGAGTCCGTTGTTCGGCACGGCCCCTCCGAACGGGCCTCAGCACCCGCTCTCTCCGGCGATGCGCGCGCTTGCGGCGCTCGCGCTTGCCCCGGCGCAGCTCCCTCGGCTGTGGCTCGTGCTCGGCCGGCTGGTCCGCTCGCTCGCGTTGCCCGTCGCACGGCGGCGCCGACGCGAAGGCGTCCCCGTGCGGCGGGCGACACTCGACGACGTACTGGTCCCACGTGAGCTTTGGGGGCTCGACCCCGAACGCGTCGTGGCCCGGGCCGCCACCCTCGCGAGCGCGCAGATCACGGTCGACCTCGCGGCGGTGGCCGTCCTCGTCCACTTCTCGGGCGGCATCGAGAACCCGTTCATCTTCTACTCGGTCTTCCACGTCGTGATCGCAAGCATCCTCCTCTCCCGCCCGGCCACGTTCCTCAAGGCCGCGCTCGGGTTCGCGCTGATCTCGGGTGTCGGCCTGGGCGAGTGGCTCGGCCTCTTGCCTCACGTGCCTCTCGGATTGTTCCCGGCCGAAGGCGCCTACCGAAGCGGGAGCTTCGTCGTTACCCAGCTCTTCGTCCTCGGCAGCACGCTCTTCCTCACGGCCTACATCGCGAGCGCGATCTCGGCCCACCAGCGCTCCTACGAGCGCGAGACGCTGCAGCTCTCGGCCGACGTCAGGCACAAGAACGAGCTGCTCCAGGCGGCGTACAAGAGGGTCCGCAGCGCCGAGCGCGCCAAGTCCCAGTACATGCGGAGAGTTGCGCACGAGCTTAAGGAGCCGCTCGCGGCTATTCAGATGCTGCTGAGGGTTGTGCTGGACGGGTTTGCGGGCGAGTTCCCTGAGCGGTCCCGCGACTTCATGGAGCGCGCCGAACGGAGAGCGCGGGACTTGTCCCTCCTCACCCAGGACCTTCTCACCCTCTCCCGCGCCCGAGAAGGCCGTGCGGCGGTCGAAGCGGCCGAGGTCCGGCCAGACGAGCTTGTCGAGGCCGTCGTAGGGGCGATGCAGGAGGCGGCGACCCGCGCCGGCGTCAAAGTCATGACCGACGTCGCCCCAGGGCTCGGCCCGGTCGAGGGCGATGCTGCTGGCCTGCAGCAGTTGGTCGGAAACCTGGTCAGCAACGCCATCCGGTACACGCCGAGCGGCGGAAGTGTGACTATCCGGTTGTGGGAGACCGAGAGGACGCTCCGCATCGAGGTTGCCGACACCGGGATCGGGATCCTTGCCGACGACTTGCACCGCGTCTTCGACGAGTTCTACCGTTCGGCCAACGCCCGCCAGCACACCGGCGAGGGCACGGGCCTCGGCCTCTCCATCGTGAGGGCCGTCGCCGAGCAGCACGGTGGCACGGTGTCGGTCGAGAGCACGGTCGGCCAGGGCACGAGGTTTATCGTGGAGCTGCCAGGCAAAGAAGCGGGTAGAAGGTAAAAGGTAGAGGGTAGAGGGAAGACGGTAGAGGAAAGACGATACCCTTCTAGCGGTCTCCGTCTTCCGTCTTCCGTCTTCCGTCTTCCGTCTTCCGTCTTCCGTCTTCCGTCTTCCGTCTTCCGTCTTCCGTCTTCCGTCTTCCGTGTTCCCGCACCGGCACCGGCAACGCCGTCAGAAGCCGAGCGAGTAGACCACGCCTCCGACGAAGTTCGCGCGCTTGCCCTCGAACCCCGGCGTATAGATGTCCGAGTCCGTGAAATTTGTGTACTGGACATCGAACTTGAGCTTGCCGGGACCAACCTTGAACGGCCAGTCGAGACGGGCGCCGTAGTCGGTCACGCTATCCTGCTCAATCTCCGGATAGTACCCGTGGCTGTACTCCTTCGTGCCATGCCCGACGTTGAGCGCCAGGACCAATCCGTCCGACTCGTGCGTCTTCAGCAGGCCGAGGCTCTGCGAGCCGGTCAGCAGGTAGTACCACCCCTTGATCGCCTTCACGTCGCGGATCGCCGTCACCGAAGGGGTCAACGGCAGCGTTTTGAACGTGATGTTGCCCCACACCTCCTGGGTCGAGACACTGGTAGTATGTGGGAACGTGTAGGCATAGTACGTGAACGTGAGGTCCACGTTCTTTCCGCCGAAGGTGTATGCCACCCAGTAGTCCATCTCGCTGGCCTGGCCTTTGTATCCGTTGTCAGAGGTGAGGTTGATGTTGCTCCAGATGCTGGCCGACCACGGCCCGCCGGACAGGCTCAGGGAGGGCTGAAACACGGGCTTGTCGTTGAGCACCATTCCGCGCCAGATGTAGGCCGACTGGACGCTGAGGTCCAGGCTGCCGTCGAGTGCAACCGCTGGAGTTGCCGTCAGCACGGTCAGCAGCATCGCAACCAGGGGACCCAGCAGCAGCCTTGATTTCATGGCTTTTTCCTCCACAGGAAAACGGGCACTCGCGCGGGTCTTCCGCACGAGTGCCCAGGCGCTCAATGACGGCGCGGCGCATCAATCTGCGAGGTATGCCTCCTCGCCGTGCTCTGATGCGTCGAGACCCATCTCCTCTTCGTGCAGGCCGACACGCACCGGAGTGATCTTGTTGATGATGGCCAGAGCCACGTAAGAAAACAGGAACGCGTAGAGGCTGCAGACCACACCGGCGACGAGCTGCTTGACGAAGAAGGCGGAGTTGCCGTAGAAGAGCCCGTTTGCACCGTTGGCGTTGATCGCCGTGGTCGCAAAGAGCCCCAACATCACGATCCCTAGAAAACCCCCGACTCCATGCACGCCCCACACGTCGAGGGCGTCGTCCCAGTGCAGCCGGTTCTTCAGGTTGATCGCGCCGTAGCACACGATCCCCGCGACGATCCCGATCAGCACCGACACCTGGAGCGAGACGTAACCGGCGGCAGGCGTGATAGTGGCGAGACCGGCGATCGACCCCGTCAGCAGACCGAGGAACTTCGGTTTCTTCTCGAAGATCCACGCCATGATCAACCAGGTGACGGCCGCGAACGAAGCGGCGGTGTCGGTGTTGAGGAACGCCTGCGCGGTGACCCCATCTACCTTGAGCTCGCTGCCGGCGTTGAAGCCGTACCAGCCGAACCAGAGGAGACCGGTGCCCAGGGCTACGAGCGGGATGCTGTGCGGCCCCTTCTCGACAACTCTGCGCTTGCCGACGTAGAACACCGAAGCGAGCGCCGCCATGCCGGCGATCGCGTGGACCACGATGCCGCCCGCGAAGTCGAGCACCCCCCAACGCTGCAGGATCCCACCGCCCCAGATCATGTGCACCATCGGGAAGTAGACGAAGAGCAGCCAGACGGTGAGGAAGACCATGTACGGAACGAACCTCACGCGGTTCGTGAACGCGCCCGTGATGAGGGCAGGCGTTATGATGGCGAACATCATCTGGTAGGCGACGAACACGAACAACGGGATGTTGTTGCCCGGCAGCACGTCGGTCGAGGAAACACCCAACATAAAGGCGTGTTTGAGATTCCCGATCACTCCGCCGACATCACCCGAGAAGCACATCGAGTAGCCGCATATGAACCAGATCACCGA
>Ga0182011_10000225_pt1 | contig 47773 bp, 50 predicted proteins | sample 711E1DmetaG_FD_120481 | JGI IMG/M metagenome (GOLD analysis project Ga0182011, IMG submission 120481) | Permafrost microbial communities from Stordalen Mire, Sweden - 711E1D metaG | ecosystem: Environmental > Terrestrial > Soil > Wetlands > Permafrost | place: Sweden: Stordalen | collected...
CGGGTCGCGCACCATAATGTCTTCCACCACTCAGTTTGTTCTCAATGAGTTCCTTGGAAGCTGTGCCTTCAAAGCGCAGCCTTGCGGATTGCGCTCTCAAGGCGCGAATCTTCAGCAGAACGTGCGGAGGAGACCGCCATAGCTAGCCTGACCCAATTTCGGCACTCCTTATTTTTTCTTCAGGGACTTGCGAAGGTTTGTGCGAACCATTCAAAGCGTCTGATCTACTGACCCCACATCAACAGTCCCAATCTGGACGCCCCATCGTTTATCCATCAATGAATTCGGGAGTGCGCCATACTCCTGTGTGACATGCCACCGCTGTGGGGCTTGGGTTGTCGCTCAGGGAAAAGCCGTTGGAGACGCTAGCACTTTAAGGATAGGCTTAGTACCACCTGTACGGTGCCAGGGTGCGACATGGAGTTCTCATTCGAAGGAGGTGAGACCCAGGTGTTTGAAGTGCCTGTTTCCTTGTTCGAGCGCCGCCATTTCTACCGATCTGAACTGCGGTAAGGGTGACTGTCAACTCCTCGTCCTTTGTCTTCTGGGCTTGCAACTGTGGCCGAGCAATTGATTCAGAATCGGTTGTTCGGCCGCAAGCACCGACTACATTGAAGCTCGCCTGCCGCCAAGTATCACATGATGTCGTAAACTCTGGGCATGATTCTCGGCGTGACATCGATATCGAATTGAAGGATGAGTCTCGCTGCCGACGAACATAGCGGCTGAGGGAAGACGCCCATGAAATTGACTACCGGATCCTTGCCAACGGCAGCTGGCAACATCATTCCTTCGACGCTCCAGTCTCCGGACGCCGTACGCTTCTGGCTCGCCGTTCTGTTTACGGGAGTTGGTACAGGAATTGGAGCGGCAGCGCTAACTCGGCTCCTAGAAGTCGTACAGCACGTAGCTTGGAGTGGATCAGCCACCAACATCCTTGATGCGGCTCAACATGCGACTCCGATGCGGCACATCGTAGTGCTTCTCGCTGCCGTCTTGCTCACCGGTATCGGGCAACTTCTTCTCAAGCATCTCTCCAGCGGAAACGGCATCGATACAACTGCTGCAATTTGGTTCCACGCCGGACGAATGCCGGCCTTCCGGACGCTAGGAAGCGCTGTGCTCTCCGTGATTATCGTAGGCCTCGGGGTATCGCTCGGTCGCGAGGGTGCTCCGAAACAAGCTGGCGCGGTATTCGCCAACTTTTTTTCTGACAAAGGGCGTTTGTCGGATGAGCAGCGCCGGTTGTTGGTTGCCTGCGGAGCGGGTGCTGGAATGGGGGCGGCGTACGGAGTTCCCTTGGGCGGTGCACTCTTTGCACTGGAAGTCATGCGCGGAAAGCTGGCCCTCCGTTTTGTGCTACCCGCCCTTTTTGCGTCGATGATTGCGACCGGAGTCTCCTGGTTTGCGCTGCCCAACGCGCCTACCTACGTGATCCCGGCCTTCGTCAGCTCCGCGTCCATCATTTTATGGGCATTGGTCATGGGGCCGATCGCAGGTCTGGCATCCGTTGGTTACGTCCGAATGGTGACCTGGGCAGATCGCCACCGGCCGAAGGGTTGGGGACGGATCACGGCACCCATCATCGTCATTGGAGCGCTCGGGATCATCTCGATCTGGTTTCCGCAAATTCTTGGCAACGGAAAAGACATTTCGCAACTCGCCTTCACGGGCCAGGTCGCGCCTCTTTTACTGCTCGTGTTGCTCGTTTTGAAACCGGCCGCGACGATCTTGTGCATGCGCAGTGGGGCGCCTGGCGGGATGTTCACGCCATCGCTGACATTCGGAGCCATGCTCGGCGGCGTGTTAGGGCTCCTGTGGTCACACTTCTGGCCCGGCGCTCAACCAGGAATATTTGCATTACTTGGAGCTGGGGCTGTGGTCGGAGCTACAACTCAGGGTCCGATATCCGCCGTGGTTCTAATGATGGAATTGACGGGAAGAGATCGCTCTTTCATCTTGCCGATGCTACTTGTCGTGGGAATTGCGACACTGATAGCGCGTAGCGTCGATGCGCGATCGATTTACGACGCGCGGCTGACGGACGAAGAAATTGAACAACGACAGAAGCAGAGGGACCTGCCCTCTCAGTAAGCCTCTGCAGTTACGGCGCACGGTTTCGTCTAAGCCTGACGGCCCCTCTCCCTGGGGTGACGCGAGAACTACATCGAAAATATCTTCGGAAGCAGTCTTACAGATCCGTGTACTCAGGAACATAGTCCTTAAAGAGACCTGTACCGAGATACATCCTTCGTACAGGGATGTGATCAGCATTCTTGCTCGATCTGGCCCAGTCCCAGGCTGGAGCGATCTCTGAAGTTGCGAAATAGCGGGTCTCGGCCTGAAGAACAGTGGTTCCGGCGAGAAGCAGAGCCAACACTTCTTCCCATTTGTCCGCGCCGACCACCGCCATTCGCGCGATATGGTCGGTGTATTTCTGGAGGAAACGCATCTCATTCCAACGTGCTTTCCAATCCGCGCCCTCCATCTGCGAAAGATCCGCGAGGATCCCGATCGGCCGCTCTTTCCGTTCTTTGATGAGGGATTCAATCTGCGGCTCAAATGCCTTGACTTCATCGCCGCTAGTCCTTCCGACAACCTTGAACCCGAAAGCCGCTCCCCTGCTGTCCTTAAGTCTTTCAATCATCGTCGCGATTCTCCTTTAAATTTGCTTGCAGAGCGAAATTCTGATTTAGCAGTTTAGCCGCAGTGCTGTTCACAGAACACACCCGTGATTTCACAAGGGCCGCGACCAAGGCCTTCTTCAGTCTCTGCTACTGTCCGATGGAGCCGTTCCGGTGTTCCCGGCCACCTTGAAAGAAGCGATGACGCACCATGTCTTGGCCAAGCAGAAGAAGGATGACTGCCAGCACGACTACAAGCAGGAACTGTCCAATTCCGAACGAGGGCGGCTTCGATCCTGCAGGGCCTGTCGTATTCACAGTTGTCATCAGAGCGACCTCTCCGCTAGATCAGGTGCTTGCCTTTGGACCCGCATTCAATAACGCATCATCATTTCCCGTGTCGCTATTCAAACTGTATCGCTCCCCCGCGTCAGCTTTCAACTCCTATGATCGGGCTGTCATTTTGGACACCTATATGCGGCTTTCTGAGAAGTGCCCCGTGACGACTCATAGAGTCGGTTCCGTTTGTCCGAAACGAAGTCCTAGTCGTGGAGCACAACGTTCAGGAGTGAACTGTGAACTTGCAATGCATTGCCAGCGTGATAATCAATGAAGCCCAATTTCCTAAACCTGTTCATGAAAAAGCTAACCCGCGGTCGGCTTGTGCCCACCATCTCCGCCAGAGTTTCTTGACTGAGTTTGGGGATAGCAACTTGGGGCTTTCCATCCTTGCCGAAGCGAGCCAGCAATAGCAGAAGGCGAGCCAGTCGTTTCTCACTGGAATTGAAAAGCTGGTCGACCAAATCCGCTTCGTATCGGATGTTCCGAGTCAGCAAATATGCCACGAACATATCGGAAAACGCGTGTTCCCGGTGAAGCACTTCCACCATAGACTTCTTGTCGATTTTCATCACGGAGCAATCGGTCATTGCGGTTGCGGAGCACAGGCGGAGAGGCTGCCCTGTAAGGCAACCTTCTCCGAAGAAATCGCCCTCGTTCAGAATGCCGATTGTGGCTTCCTTCCCGATCTGCGACACAACAGTGAGTTTTACTTTTCCTTTCTGTATATAAAAGACAGCAGCGGACGAGTCGCCCTGAACAAAGATCGTCTTCTTTTTGGGAAAAGCTACGATCTTCCGACCGCCGTTCATGGTCGAAAGGAATGTCTTGGTATCGAATTGACTGAGGTTCCTGGCCACTCCCGCCGACGTCATGATTGGCCCCCTTTCAAGAGTTCCGGATGCGCATAAGACAACTTCCTCGGATGGAAGAACTAACAAATCGGTGCTTCAAGTCCCATCCTTCCCTCAGACTCTGGAGGGCGATCGCCGCAGACCGATCAATGAATTACCCCGCCCGTTTCCATGGGATATCCGTGCGTGAAGCTTGCGGCGAAGGTTCGGATTCAATCTCTCGTTCAGCTATTTCCTGACAACGCAGGCAGCAATCGGTCCACGGCAACGCCTCCAATCTCTTGCGCGGAATATCACCGGCGCAGGCAACGCATATGCCGTACGTGCCGTCAGCAATTCGTCGGAGCGCTCTTTCGATCATTCGGACCATGTGCCTGCGCTGGCTGGTTTGCCTAAACAGGGACTCCTTTGCGAGGCTGCCAGTGGATTCGTCGCCGCTGTCTTGTGGAGAGTCAACATCCAACGCGCGTGTTTCGCTCGCCAATCGACCGAGGAGCCGGACAGCATCTTCCCGCCGGGACTCAAGCTTCCACCGGTATTGCTGAATCTGTGCTTTTTCCATAGTCTTCACAATTCCTCCAGTTGTGTGACAAAGACTCCGTACGAGTGAGGCGGTGGTCTTCCCGGTCCCTGCTTCGCTTTTCAGAACCAAGCACGGGTCGTGCCCCTACAGGTACAGAGTTCGACCCTATGCGTCCAGGTCATCGAAAACCACTTCGGGTCGTTCCGAGTTCCGAAGATACGAATCAAAAAAGCGAAGCAGGAACGGTGTCTGCCTGCCTATGCCCGCAAACAACAAGACTGGGACGTCCGGCTTGATCCGCTTCATCTCCGCACGCACGGCGCTGCCAGTAGCATCCGGCAAGTTGTATTCCAGAAGAACGCCGTCAACATACAGATCGGTCAGTAGGCGGAGGCCTTGGCCGCCAGTCGTAGCCGCCATGACTTCATAACCCGCTGCTTCCAGCATGTATTTCAGAACGCCCATGTACTCAGGGTGATTCTCAACGCAAAGAACTCTTGTGGCATTCATGTGTCTCCGCTCCTGCATGTTTTGAAAATGCGCGTACCCATCCCGCTGTTCTTCTCGTGGCGGTATTTCTCGAAGAGCCCTAATCCGCTCGGCCCCTCGGAGATCATCCGACCGCGAACTGCCCAAGCCCCGGCCGCTCGTCCAGCGGCGTGTGACTCTGTGCGGGGCAGGCACCGTTGTTAACATCGGATCTCCTCAGGAGCCTTGTTGGTTCTGACGGCCTCCCTGAAATCACGACGGACCTGCTCTTCACGTTTGAGGACTCGATTGAGTTCCTGAACGATCTTCAACAACTCATCGGCATCTTTTGCTTCCAGTGCGGCGCTACACAAATCTCTCCAGTTCTTGCGGCGCGCTTCAGCCATAGTGTGTTTCCTCCGAAACTCGACTTCTGTAGGGGATACCGCGGTTCACCGTCAGGCGTTATTGCAACGACATTCGCTGTAGCAAGCGAAGCTGCAACCGGCTGTGGCGCTAGGAGCCGAACCAGCAGGATTAGCTGATCGGAGGAGGACGGTTGTAATGCCAACCCTCTTTCACGATTTCGAAGGAGGGTTCAACATTGTGGGTCGGGTGAGCCGAGACAACCGGTGGCGGAGTAGTCAGCAGAACGCTCAGGCAAGTCGCCCACTGGGAATCCTCATGATCAGAACATAGTCTATGATCATGGTCCGCCTGCGAGTTGACAGCTAAACCAGTGGAAATGTGAGGAAGATTTGGCGGAGCGCTGCGCGCCAACAAGAGACTCAGAGCGGCAACACACATGATTAGGACGCGGTACGAAACCAATCCGCGGCTGCTCTTCCGGATGGGCCGGGCAAGCGACATGTGTAATCCCCTCTAGAGCTAGATGATTTTACCGCCGCTTTGGTTGACCGGTAACGAATTTTTCTTGACTGGCCCCGAGAACCCTGCCAGCGCAGCGACGGACCTTCTTGAGTGAAAACCACCGGCTTCGTGAAATCCGCCATCACCAAAGGCTCGGAAGTTGCGAGCGTGAGTCATTCTAAGGCCAGAATGAAAAACGATGGCAGAGCTTGATCGATTCCCATGCGCTTTCATTGATGCCTTTCCAAAAAGTAAGCCATCGTAGAGCAATTCACCACGCCGCGACTGTTCAATACTGCTCAGTTTCAAACAGTCCAAGGAGTGTTGACTCTAAGAGGAGACAATTCTATGAAACAACAATACTGCTCGTTCCCGTGATTTGGGCCGGTGTTCTCTTGGCGCAAGAAAGCAATCCGCCCAGCGGGGCAAGTCAGGACAACTCAGAATATGCCAAAGGACAGATAACAGTTCAGGGTTGCGTCGGCAGATCTACCGGCGACCACCGAGTTTCCTTCACATAGAAGTTCGCCCTTATTCCATTCCAGCGTACTCATGATCTGAGTCGTAACACGATAGAGGTGTGCCAAAGGAGTGTGTCGCTATGCTCTGCCCAGCTTGCGGTTCGAAAAGGATCTTCCACTTCTCACTCCTTGGTGTTGTTGCGTGCTTTTGCACCCTATGGTTTGCAGCGCCAAGTTTCGGCCAACAAATAGCGCCTCAAATCCCGACCGTCGCCGGTGGCGAGACGGCGAAGCCCCACATTGACAAAGCAAAGTTGATGGGAACCCGACCTGCAGAACCTCCCCCGGTGCTACAGCAACTTAATTCCGCGATCGAGCAGCTTACCGCCAGGATTTCGCCTGCGGTGGTTCAAATTCTGGTCACCGGCTATGGAGCATTGGAGGAAAACAATCACGGTCAAACGGCGCTCATGACCCGCGAACATGCGATCGGATCAGGAGTGATCGTGGACCCTGACGGCTACATCATGACAAACGCTCATGTCGTCGAGGGGGCACAGCGCATTCACGTGGCTCTTGCAGTGCCTTCGGTGGATTTTCCCGACCAGATTGCGCCCGTGGGCAAGCAGCGGATTGTGGAGGCACGACTCATCGGTCTCCACAAGGAGACTGATCTTGCCCTAATCAAGATTGATCAGACTGGGCTACCCACACTTTCGCTGGGCAACCGCCGTCCTGTCCATCAAGGAGAATTAGTGTTCGCCCTGGGCAGTCCCGAAGGACTTGAGAACTCGGTGACCATGGGCGTAGTGAGTTCAGTTGCGAGGCAGGCCGATCCGAGCCGCCCGATGGTCTACATTCAGACCGATGCTCCCATAAACCCAGGCAATAGCGGCGGCCCGCTGGTGGATACGGACGGCTATGTAGTAGGGATTAACACTTTTATTCTCTCCGCAGCGGGCGGGAGCGAGGGATTAGGGTTTGCCATCCCGGCACGGATCGTGCGTTTCGTGTACGAGAACCTGCGCAAGTATGGGCATGTGCATCGCATCGAGGTCAAGGCAGGCGCTCAAACGATCACTGGTAGCTTGGCCAAAGGATTGGGCCTTGCGCAAAATTGGGGGGTCGTGATCGATGACGTGACGCCGGGAGGTCCTGCTGAGGCGGCTGGGCTGAAGATCGGGGATATTGTAGTCAGCGCCGATGGCCGCCTCATCGGCACGCTGCCGGCCTTTACTGCCGCTCTCTATCTCCATCCTTTAGATGAAGTGATTAAGCTCGAAGTTCTTCGAGGGACCGAACGGAAGACACTTTTCATCCCCGCGCTTGAGATGAAAGATCCGATGGATGCCTTGCCTGATTTAGTCAATTCACGCGATAGCTTGGTTTCCCGGCTTGGGGTACTCGCGCTCGGTTTGAACGATCAGGTGCGTTCTATGTTGGGCACGCTGCGCAATCCTTCGGGAGTTGTCGTGGTGGCACGAGTGGCGGGCGTCATGAGTTCCGAAACTGGTCTGGAGACTGGAGACGTTATCCACAGCGTGAACCAGGTACCGATCGACTCGTTGAGTTCTCTCCGTGCGGCTCTAGCGCAGGTCAAGCCACATGAATCCGCTGTGCTGCAAGTGGAGCGCGGAGGCGGATTTCAGTGGCTAGCGTTTGATATTGAATAACGCTAGTCGTGCAGGACGGCATTCAGCAGCGAGCTATGGACCTGCAGCCCGCTTTGTAATGAATGAAGCCTAATTTCCTGAATCGGTTCATGAAAAAGCTGACTCGCGAACGAGTCGTGCCGATCATTTCCGCTAGCATCTCCTGACTGATCTTAGGAATCGCAGTCTCGGGTGTGCCTTCCTTGCCAAAACGGGCAAGCAGGAGAAGAATGCGCGCCAGCCTCTTTTCGCTCGAATTGAAAAGCTGATCGACTAGATCTGCTTCATAGCGAATATTTCGCGCCAACAGGTAAGCTACGAACATGTCGGAGAATTCGTGTTCCCGATGAAGCGCTTTCATCATGGCTTTCTTGTCAATCTGCAAAACAGAACAATCACTCATGGCGGTTGCAGACCCCATGCGGAAAGCCTGGCCCGCAATCGAACCTTCGCCGAAAAACTCCCCCTCACTTAAGATGCAATTGTTGCTTCCTGCTCGGTCTTCGAGACCACGGTGAGTCTTACCTTGTCCGTCTTGATATAAAACACCGCATCAGCGATATCCCCTTGCGCAAAGATTCGTTGCTTATTCGCGAAACGCAAAACCTTCCTGCCCTCCGCAATAGTGGCGAGGAATGCATTGGGATCGAAAGCACGCCTTTCATTGGCCACTCCACCTAGATTTGCGGCATTGCGGCCTGTTTGGAGCGGCGGGTCGATTGGGGTTGGGCGCGCGACCACCCTTGTGCGTGGAGAACCCTTTGGTTGGCGACCAGGAGGCATAGGGCCAAGCAATGCAATTCTTTTATCTTAACTTGCCGAGTGGAATCAATATCCGGCATTCAAAGTCGACGCGTTGGACGGTCCAAATCCTATGGGCTTACGGTCGATGCAAGTCTCCCCGTGGGTTATTTCCAGAGTGTACAAAAGTGACCATATTGCAAAGTTGAAATCGGACATACTCATAAGCACTGCCAAACACAACTGAAAGACGAGAGATAAGCGGTCGTGTGAATGCCAAAGAAGCGGAAACCATTCAGCAGTCGAAGGAACTGATAGCGAAAACAAAACGGTCATCTGCTATTGCTGGATCGAAGAACCTGGCACGTCGCCAAGAACAGAATGATCCATCTCGCGCTCGGACGAGTAAGCCCTGAGCCACTGCTCCCGGAGACTCTGCAAGCATGACAGCCAAACTTGCTACCGTAGACGAGCACATTCTGGCGAGTGTTGAAGCCGCCGGTGCAATGGACGGCGGAGGCATCGTTCTTCGCAGTGCTCGTGACAAGCCGCCGTACGGCTCTGTGCAATTCGACTCCGGGTACCTCTCACCTTACTTCGTCACAGATCCCGAACGTATGGAAGTTGCCTTCGAGAACGCCTACATCCTCATTCACGAAGAACAAATCGGTTCTAAGCAAGACCTCCTCCCGCTACTTGAACAAATCACAAAGAGTGGCAGGCCGCTTGTCATAATAGCAGAGGATGTTGGGAGTGAGGCGCTGGCTACTCTCGTCATGAAGAAGCTGCGTGGCCCGCTGCAAGTTGCCGCCGTCAGGGCACCCGGCTTCGGGGATCAGCGCAAGGGAATGTTGCAGGGCATTGCCATCCTTACTGGGGGCAGGACTATCACTGAAGGCCTAGACATCCAGCTGAAAAACATTCGGATTTCCGATCTCGGTCGGGCCGCGAAGATCACCATCGACAAGAACAACACGGTGGTCGAAGTCAAGGCCGCGTACGACCGGAGAATCAGAATGCCTTCATACGCCAATCTTTCCCTTCCGCCGGAGGCCCGGAACAACGCGACTATGACAGCGCACCGAGAACTAGCGCCACCCGAACAATGTACTACGGAGGAGGTTCAGGAACATGAACATTTTCAAACATGTCGCAGGCTTTTCAAGATGTCGGTTGAGCAACCGCAGTCTGGTTTGTCTCTTGTCGTTAACGCTGTGCTTCGTGGCTTCGCCTCAGAACCTGTTGGCCGATCAAGACCAAGGCGCGCAAGCCCCGGCGCCGCCACCAGACCAGCAGGTCGCGCAGGCGCCGTCCTACGCCCAACAGACTCCCGACCAGTTGCAGCAGTTGGTCGCGCCGATTGCGCTGTATCCGGATTCGCTGGTGGCGCAGATTCTGGCGGCGTCGACCTTTCCCGAGCAAGTCGTCGAGGCCGACCGGTGGGTGCAAGCGCACCCTGATTTGAAGGGCGCCGATTTGGGTAAGGCTGTGGACCAACAACCCTGGGACCCGAGCGTCAAAGCGCTGGCTGCATTTCCATCCGTTCTGGGAAATATGGACAAGAACCTCTCCTGGGCTTCGTCTCTGGGCGACGCATACTACAACCAGCAGGCGGACGTTATGAATGCCGTCCAGGTAATGCGCCGGAGGGCGCAAGAAGCGGGCAATCTTAAGAGCACGCCGCAGCAAACCGTGGCAACGCAAGACTCTGACATCAGCATTGCGCCGTCCGACCCGGATGAGGTTTATATCCCCGCATACGATCCGTGGGCGGTCTATGGAGGACCGGTAATGGCGTGGCCGGGATGGTACCCGTATCCCGGAATCTGGTTTGGCGGCCCGTACCTTTCCTTCGGAATGGGGTTCGGGATTGGCTGGTACGGCGGGTTCGGATGGGGCTGGAATAACTGGGGATTCAACTGGCGCGGCGGATACGGGCTGTACGGCGGCGGCAGGTACTACTCCCGGAGCAACACGTTTTACAACCGGAACAGCTATTACCGGGGAGGAGGCGAGCGGGGCGTAGCCAGGAACGTGCAACGCGGGTCGAACGGCACCCGAGGAGGATCGAACGCTCGCGGGGGATTTAACGGCGAGCGCGGCGGAGAAAACGCCCGTTCCGGTGCGAGCGGCAGGGCTTTCAACGGAAACACTCGGGCGGCACGAGGATACGCCGCACCTCGCGGACAAAGCGGCGTTCGTTCGGGCGCGTTCAGCGGCTACCAGCGTGGCGGACAGGCGAGAAGCTCTTCCTCACGCGGAAGCGCCAGTATGGGCGGCGGCGCGCGTGGCGGCGGTTTCGGTGGTGGCGGGCATGCCGGTGGCGGAAGTCACGGCGGTGGAGGGCATCATTGATCGGAGGTTCGTTTATGTTCCGGGCAGTTTGTAAAAGTTAGAAATGGAGAGAAGCCATATGCAACGAATGACGCTGAACCTCGACAAACTTGATTGGGCCAATTTTTTTAAACTGGCGGCGGTCGCGATCATTGTGACGGTGTGCCTTCCTACGCATTCCATGGCGCAGCAACCGGGCCAGAAAACGTTTTCATCGCCGGAAGACGCGAGCCAGGCACTGGTCACGGCAGCGCAGGGTAACGACGAAAAAACGATGCTCAATATCCTTGGACCAGACGGGAAGCAAATCGTCTCGTCAGGTGACGAAGCCGAGGATGCCAGCAGCCGCGCTACTTTTGTAGAGAAATATCAGCAAATGCACCGTCTGGTGCAAGAACCGGATGGAACCACCACCTTATATATCGGAGCCGAGAACTGGCCCACGCCGATACCGCTCGTGAACCATGGAGATTCGTGGTATTTCGACACCGAGGCGGGCAAGAAAGAGATTTTGTACAGGCGAATTGGCCAGAACGAAATATCGTCTATTCGCGTTTGCCAGGAACTCGTCGCGTCGCAAAAGGAATACTACTCCGCCCAGCACAACGAGTACGCCGAGAAAATCTTCAGTGATGAAGGGCAGCACAACGGCCTCTATTGGAAAGCCGCGGACGGGGCACCAGAGAGCCCCATCGGACCGTTGGTGGCGGCAGCAGTTGTAGAGAGCTACTCCAAAAGCCAGGGAGACGTCCCGACTCCCTATCAGGGATACTATTTTCACATCCTGACTCGTCAGGGGAAAAACGCTCCAAGTGGCGCCAAGAGTTACGTAGTAAACGGCAAAATGACCGGGGGGGTTGCTTTTGTGGCTTATCCGGCGGAATACAGATCGTCCGGCGTGATGACATTCATCGTCAACGAGGATGGAGTCGTATATGAGAAGGATCTCGGCAAGAAGACCGCTGTCCTCGCCAAAAGCATGAAGGAATACAACCCCAATTCCGGTTGGAGAGAGGCTGAAGAGCAGCAGGAGGAGCCTGCTCGCGACCAGAGAACGAAGTGAAGGATTTAGCTGCTGCACTTACCTCCAGCGGACTGATGCCCGCTCTGGACACCGCCAAATATGCTTCTTCAGAATCCGCATCTGGCATTGGGCAGTCGCCAATGCCGAGTAACCCTTTGGATCGCCGCTTGCGCGATGGTCCTGAGTTCGGCCGGGCGTGCCCATAAAGGGAAAAAGACGTCTTAAATTCAATTCTATTTTCTCCAGATAATGCGACGGTCGTGGACGAACTTGACTCTTGCTTCTTAACCTATGGCTCGTTCACCAACTGCTGAACACATTTCTTATTCGGACGCTCTTGTCCTTGCAGCCGGCATGTCCGCACGCAATCCTGCCCCGTCGTCAGGCGCTTCGAATTTCACAATGCACAGACCAGGTGACGAAATGCATCTCTCGGCTGGATTAACTGGTCTTGAAATAATGGGCGTTCTTGATTTCGCCCACCACGATGGGGCAGCGCCTGGTGCGTGCCAAGACAAAGATCCGCGACGCGGGTATTCAATTCGAAATCCCGCAAGAGCGTGAATTGCCGCAGCGGCTTGACGCGGTACTAGAGGCGATTTACGCCGCTTTCGGAATCGGCTGGGATGACATGGCCGGTGTCGACCAACGCGGACGGGATCTCGCGGAGGAGGCGATCTGGCTTGGACGAGTGCTTCTGCAGTTGATGCCAAGGGAAGCTGAGGTTCACGGTCTGCTTGCTCTGATGCTCCACTGCGAAGCCCGCCGAGCTGCGCGGCGGGGGCCGGACGGCCGGTTCGTGCCTCTCTCGGAGCAGGATTGCCAGAAGTGGTCTCTGCCCTTAATTGAAGAGGGGGAAGGGCATCTCGCCAAAGCGGCGAGTCACGGCCGCACCGGCCGGTTTCAACTCGAAGCTGCGATTCAGTCGGTACACGCCGAGCGGGCGCGGAGCGGCGGGATTCAGTGGAACGCGATCATGATGTTCTATGCACAGCTGATCCGGATATCGCCGACACTCGGCACGCGAACTGGATACGCCGCGGCCGTAGCCGAAGCGAAGGGAGCCGAAGCCGGGCTGGCAGCGTTGGATGCGATCGGCCCGGAAGATATCTCCGCATATCAGCCGTACTGGGCGGTTCGTGCTCACATGTTACAACGGCTGGGGAAAACACCTGAGGCATTGGATGCCTTCGACAGGGCGATTGGTCTGACCGAGGACCCCGCAGTGAGACAGTTTCTGCTCCAAAGGCGAGGCTAATTTTTTTCTACCTGCCCCGTCGAAATCCGCTACCTTCACCCGTCATCCCCATAGAGGCGGCTTGGCGGCATTCCCCGAGACGCCTAACTTAAATAGGAGGATATATGACAATCGCAGACAAAGCAGTTTTAGTGACCGGGGCCAATCGGGGTATAGGGCAGGCGCTGGTCGAGGAAGCCTTGAAGAGAGGCGCGAAGCGGGTCTATGCCGGTACGCGGCAGCCCTTGTTCCATTCGGATGGGCGGGTCACGCCCCTGATACTGGACGTGACTAACGCTCAGCAGATTCAGGAAGCAGTCGAAAGAGTCGAATCTCTCGATATTCTCATCAACAACGCCGGCACCGCTCTCTACGACGATCTGAGCAATTCAGGCGCCATCGAGCAGAGCCTGGCCGTCAACCTATTCGGCCCGTTCAACGTGACGCGCGCTTTCCTGCCGTTGCTGCGGCGCTCCAAAGGGGCCATCGTCAATAACCTGTCCTTGATGGCCCTGGCGCCCTTGCCGATCACGCCCGCCTACGCCATTTCGAAGGCGGCCGCGTTCAACATGACGCAATCACTGAGAGCGCTGCTGGCGAGCCAGGGTGTGACGGTCCACGGCGTCCTCCTGGGCCCTGTTGACACCGACATGACCCGAGGCTTCGAGATACCGAAGGCCTCGCCTGAATCAGTCGCGGCGGGCATTTTCGATGGATTGGAGAATGGTGAAGAGGATATCTTCCCCGATCCAGCGTCTCAGTCCATCGCCGACGGCTGGCGCACTGGCGTAGCCAAGGCATTCGAGCGCCAGTACGCAGGTTTCGTGCCGGAGACCGCGGCAGTTCTTTAATAACATCGCGGATGTCGCGACAGAACGAGAGGATGAAGGAACGGATCATGAAGAAGAAGGATTTCACCACGACCTTTTCGGTAACCCAATCTCCGCAAGAAGTCTTTGACGCCATCAACAACGTTCGTGGGTGGTGGTCAGAAGAGATTGACGGTCACACCGACGAACTCGGTGCTGAGTTCAAGTTCCACCACAAAGACCTTCACCGCAGCACCCAGAAGATCACCAAATTGGTACCGGGCAAGAAAGTTGTATGGCATGTGTCGGAAGCCCGACTTAACTTTGTCAAAAACAAGACCGAGTGGAATGGCACCGAGGTTGTCTTTGAGATCACCAGGAAGGGCGGCAAAACCAAACTCCGCTTTACGCACGTCGGCTTGGTTCCTGCCTTCGAATGCTACGGTGACTGTTCAGGCGCATGGGGCTTTTACATCAGCGACAGTTTGCGCAACCTGATCACGACCGGTAAAGGGCAGCCCGCCCAGAAAGATTAAATCACGGACGCAGGTTCATCGAATAAGACCTTGCGATCTGGGTTCACAGACACACCGCAACCCCACACCGCAATTTGCGAAAATTGGAGAAAATCATGACGGATCAAAACTTCACCATGACCTTTACGGTAGACCAAACTCCGCAGGAAGCCTTCGAGGCCATCAAGGAATGTTCGTGGATGGTGGTCGGAGGAAATTGAAGGCACCACCGGCAAGCTCGGAGACGAGTGCACGTATCACTACAAAGATGTCCACACTTGCAGAATGAAGTTAGTAGAATTCGTTCCCAACCAGAGAGTCGTGTGGCTCGTTTTGGACAACTACTTCAACTTCACCGAAGACAAAACCGAGTGGAAGGGCACAAAAGTGATTTTTGAAGTCTCAAAAAGAGGCGACAAGACTGAAGTCCGCTTCACTCACGAGGGTTTAGTGCCCCAATACGAATGTTTCAAGGTCTGTTCCAACGCGTGGGGCTCCTATATCAACGGTAGTCTGCTGAGCTTAATTGCTACAGGCAAAGGGAAGCCCAACCAGAAAAAAGGGGACGCATCTGTCGAAATCGATTCTCATCGCCCATCACCACTATAGAGGCGGTTTAGCGATCAAACTTCGCCACCAAGGAGGTGCACGATGTGTCCATTCTGTTTTGCAACCATGGGACTAGTCGTTGCCGGCGCGGTTTCAACCGGCGGGCTGGCGGCGTTGGCCGTCAAAGTATCTCGCAAGAACCGGACAGGAGAAGTCCTGCCGAACTCAGAGGAAAGGAAAAATAAAAATGTCGACCAGAACTAATGAGAATCCGGATCTCGCGATGAACACACCCCCGATCGTGTCGCAGCAGGAGTGGGAGGCTGCGTGCCAGCAACTCCTCGCGAAGGAGAAGGCCTTGACCCGCTCCCGTGATGCACTGGCCGCCGAGCGCCGGCGGATGCCGTGGATGGCTGTGGAGAAGAAGTACGAGTTCGACGGACCCAAGGGCAGAGTAAGCCTGCTCGACCTGTTCGAGGGCCGTCGTCAGTTGATTATCTATCGCGCCTTCTTCGAGCCCGGAGTGTTCGGCTGGCCCGAGCACGCCTGCCGCGGCTGCTCCCTGGGCGCCGATCAGGTCGCGCACCTGGCCCACCTGAACGCTCGTGACACCACCCTCGCCTACGCCTCACGCGCGCCGCAGGCGGACATCGCTCGCGTGAAAGCGCGGATGGGCTGGGAGATGCCCTGGTACACCATGACCGACGGCTTCGACAAGGACTTCGACGTCGATGAATGGCACGGCCACAATGTGTTCTTCCGCGACGGCGAGCGGGTGTTCCGCACATACTTCATCAACGGCCGCGGCGACGAGGCGATGGGGACCACCTGGAGCTACCTAGACATCACTCCGCTCGGCCGTCAGGAAACTTGGGAGCACTCGCCAGAGGGTTACCCTCAGACCCCGCCGTACAAGTGGTGGAACTGGCACGATAACTATGACGCCGAGGCCTCGCCTGACCCGAAGTGGGTGGATATAATCACCGATCCTGAAGGAGCCGCTTCCCGAAGGCGCGACGAAGAGGCGAAAGCAAGCTAAAAGAAGGCAGGCACTTCTCTGCCTTTGAGCAACCGGGGCGGATCGCGATTCGACACCGCAGACGCACCGCGTTCCTTCAGTTCGCGAAACCCTTGACCTGGGATCTCGTGAATTTGAGATTCGAACGCCTGAAATGCAATCGGGCGCGGGCTGCTTTCCAAGAAGAACACAAGGCGAACAAAACTTACCGGCAGTTTTACCGGCAGTCGGCCTTTCCTGCAATGACTTTCAGTAACTTACGGCGCCGGGAGGCACCTCTAAGTACTTGCGATCACTGTTAATTTTGACCCTGAAAAGGCTGGCGTCGGCGGTTCAACTCCGTCCCTGGCCACCATCATTCCAAAGAACTTAGTGGAAATCTGGCGACAAAAGACTGGCAAAATCACCCACGGTCGATCACCCACGCCTACTGGATGAGCTGTTGAGCGGTTTCCTCGTTCGGACCCACGGCTTCGATCATCTTCGCCTGAGCCTCCATGCGCTTGTCCATGCGCGAGTGCGCGTAGACCTTGAGCAGGATTGAAGGGTCTGCCCAACGCAGCATGTCCTGAATAGTCTTGGAGTCGGTTCCAATCTCTACTAGGAACGAGGTTAATGCATGCCTGAGGTTGTGGAAGCCAAACCTGTGACCGTGCGGAATGTCGATCACTTGTTTCGCTGCGGGCCGGAGATGATCCTCCACCAGCATGTTCGGGACACGCGGTTGCTTGCCCTTGAGCCGGTCGGAACCGAAGATGAAGTCCTCGTCTCCCGCGTAAGCCGTAGTCTCCCGCCAGTTCTTCAGCAAGCCCATGACAAGCGAATGCAACACGACAGGCTTCTTCGAGGCGGAGGACTTGGGTTCGCCAAACTTGCCCCGCACGAAATTGGAGACCACGTAGATGCGGAACTTGCCCCAATCGACATGCTTCCATCGCAACGCGAGCACTTCGCCGATCCTCAATCCCGTCACCGCAACCAGTAAGGTCAGCAGCCGCTCGAATGCTTGCATCCGGCAGATGATATTCCAGCCTTGCTGTGGCGTCACGAGAACGGCCTCGTACTCGGTGGTCGTGGCGATGTGAACATGTGTGACGGGATTCGCTTCCACCGTCCGCGGAATCAGGTCGTTCGCCTGTGCAATCGAGTAAACCAGATGCATCACACCGCGGATTTTGTCCACCGTTGAATTCTCCAGGTCTTCTTCGTCCTGCACCGACTCCAACCACCTTTTGATTTCTGAGGGCTTGATCTTCGAAGCCTCCATCTCTCCGAATCTTGGAAGCAGCCGCTTGCGAATGATGCGTTCTCTGTCCTCGATAGTGGACGCAGCTTTCGGCTTGCGCTTCTTCGATTCTGGCACCTTTTTTAATTCTTGCAGGTAAAATTCCGCAAGAACTGCGAAGGTCAGGGTTCCGCGTTTCGATCCTGGTTCGATGGCATACAAGCGCCTGCGCTCTGCTTCCGCAAAAGCTTGAGCTTCCGTGGGAAAGTCTTGGACTCGCCCGATGACAGTGTGCGTTCGACCCACTTGTGGTCGGAGTCGCGTGTCACTTTGAAGCGCAGCACCCAAACCGCATCCCCCCCCAAACGTTCTTCTACTTTCAAACTTCCCCGATGCTCTCGAATCATCTATTTCCTCCGATTCGATTGCCGGGAACTGCCGGGGTTAATGATACCTCTTCGTAGACCGGCCATTTTGAAGGAAGTCCGCTCCCAGCCCGGAGGCGAGACCACCATGTGTTTCTGCGACCAAGCCCGATCTGTCGTTCACGAATTTGTCCAAAGCAGGCCACTTCGTCGTTTTATTGCTGTGAAAAACTAGCGCTCCGTCGATCACATGGAACAATTCCCGCCCTCCACTATGAATCACTGATTTGGCCAGTCCCCTGCGCTGGTTTCTCAAGCGAGAGTACAAAGATGCTGTCCGCAGGAGGGCGAACCGTGAAGAACGAGGGAAGGCGCGGAAGAATGCTTTCCAGCACCTGCGTTAGATATAACTGCGCATCCTCATCGTTCGCATATTCCGGCAACGGCACCAACATGAACATCGCCTTATCACCAGCATCCTTCCAGGCAATGAAGCCGGCTGGCAGACCAGCTCCGCACAGCAGGTCTGTTAGCTTCTTGCACCTACAGTCTTCGTCGTGGAATACGAGAAACGTGTATTGCTTGCAAAAATGTAGGACGACGGCAGCGCCTGCGAAGTGCAGTGTCATCTCATCAAGGTCCTTCAGCAGACTCTCAGCCGTGTGACCGTATGGGTCGCCCATTTATGAAGAAGTTTGGGTTCTCCTTGAAGTCACAGCAGAGGCTTACCGTTTGACCAGTAACTCAAGCAACAAATTGTCACGCGCCGAGGTCGCTCACAGCGAGGCTATGCTGGACAGTTCTCCTCTCTTCCTTGAGAACCTACTGCAGGCAAGTTTCGCACGCTTCCTCGCCCCGCTGCGCGACCAAATCCTTGAGCTCGCGGTGCAGCCGGACTGCTGGGGCGATCGCACCAGGGCTCGCCTGATCGCTGAACTCTTTGCTGGCCTAAGGGGGATTCCGGCCGAAGATGCGCGTGTGGAGGAAATCGTGCAGGTCTCAAATGTTGTGGTGCCCTGCTTCCTTCTCGAACTGGGACGCCGAAGACGGCACATTGAGATCGAATTTCCTGCTGATCCCTGCGATTCCGGCGCTCGCTTTCGGCTCCGCGCCGGACCGTCCTGTCCGGTCTATTCCATCAACGGCAAGCAACTAGTCCGGCTAGTCGCCGAGTCCGGCGAGGAACTGGTCGGCCTTTGCTATTTCGGTGATCAGCGAAGCCGTGAAAACGTTGAGGCGCAGCTGCCTTTCACGGGCGGAACGACCGATTCCTAAACACGGCCGCGTTCATCTTCTTCTTTCAACTATTTTCCGTTGACTGGATCCCCGACACTGTCGTCGCCAGATCGCCGCGCGAGTGATTGATGCTGGAAGTCGCTGGAGATGCGAAATCCCGGCCCGACAAAGGTCGATCAGCACAATCACTCGCGAGACAATCTGCCCACGAGATCTGGTTGAGGGCAAGGCTTGGCCCTGTAGGAACCGCGTATGCGGGTCGAGCCGGAAGATACAATCAGGGGCCTTCATCCTGATATCCTGATACTGTTAGAGTGTGAATCGAAGGGGGTGAAATGAGCCTTCCTGAAAATTCTTCGTGGAAAACACGACTGGTGGAGCGTGGGTTCCCGGATCGTTCATTTGACATTGAGTTTTGGCAGGAGCAGGGAGATGAGGCCATCTTTGCGGCTGCATGGGAAATGGTCGAATTAGCTGAGGAAATCAACCATGGCAGAAAACCCACACTACAAAGAACTGCTACAACTCTTAAACAAATTCGAAGTTGAATATTTGGTTGTCGGTGGCTACGCAGTCATGAAGTACGGGGAGCCACGTTATACGAAAGATCTCGACGTGTGGGTACGCAATTCAGCGCAGAATTCAATCCGAGTAGTCGCAGCGCTCAAACAATTCGGGGCTCCTCTAGAGCATGATGGGATAAATGCAGAAACATTCACCGGAAAGCAGGTGGTCTACCAAATTGGAGTCGCTCCCGTGCGCGTTGATATTCTGACCGAAATCACGGCCGTAGAGTTCTCCGATGCGTGGCAAAAGAAGGTTGCAAGCAGTTTCTTTGGTGTCCCGGTGCATTTCATTTCCCTGGATGACCTTTTGACCAACAAGCGTGCGTTAGGTTGTGACAGCGATCTGACAGACCTTAAGCGGAATTCGAACGCGGCAAAGCCAGACAAATAGGCTGCAACAAACCCACTTCCGATTCTGGCTTGCACACTCAAAATCTGAACCGCCTGAGCAATCGCTAGCAGGGCTCGAATACCTTACCCCCAACGACAATGTGAATCAGCGTTTCCGAGCCAACTCTAGCGACAACGGGGACGAGGATATTCCATTCTGAACGTCTGCCAGATCCCTACACATCCTTACGAAGGGAGAGCTGTCATGAGCCCAGCCAACGGACACGCCAATAACTCTGCAAATATTCCCAGCACAGCAGTGCAGCAGTTTGCTCCACCGGCTAGCGACATAAACATCCCCACTATCCTGACACCGACCGCGGCAACGATCAAAGAACTGATCGCTAGTCTGGAGGTACCTATTCATCCTTCGGTGATCGAATGGCGCGTGACCAACACCAGCAAAGGTGGTTCGCCGCGCGGGCAGGTTAAGTGGGTGCGCCATGGCTAAACCTCGTAGGTCGAAGTCCTGTAGTCTTCGAAGCGATCGTTGCGTTCAACCGTGATCTTGCGGGTTTTCACCTTGATAACGTGAAACCAGCTTAAGCGCAACCGATTCAACGGGGAGAACACCATCCTTCCTCGAAACTCCATTTGGAAGACACGACTGGTGGAGGGCAGCTTCCCTGATCGATCGTTCAACATCGCGTTCTGGCAGGAGCAGGGAGATGAAGCCATTTTTGCTGCCGCATGGAAGATGGTGGAACTAGCTGAGGAAATCAGCCAAGGCAGAAAACCCACACTACACAGAACTGTTGCCTTGCCGACTTCCGGAGACTAATCACTGCAGCAAGACCCTCGACGCATGGCATGCAGCAGGTCGTAAAACTTGCGCGGACCTGCGCCCAGGATCCGGCCGTCCTTCATGACGGCATTCTCGTAAATGCGATGAACGCCGCGCCGTAATCAAATTCTTCCCAAAAAAGAAGCGCTCGGCACGGCTCGTGGCCGCTGGCGCTTTTAGTACTGGGTCTACTTCGATTCCTTAATGATTGCGTCCGCAGCGTTGCCGGCCACGACCCAGCTTGCCGACCCGGCCACGACGGCTTCATCCTCAAACCACAGAAATCCGAAGTCATCGATGCACTCCGGAAAATCCGGCTTGATGATGATGTATCCCGGAATCATGGCACCCGGGATGTAAGCATTGTCGGCGCGATTGTTGCTGTACGTCTTCGTCTTCGAAACCGTACCGACTCCAGCTACATACGAAGTGCTAGATACCGGGTGCGTGCCGAGAATGTAGTTGACGGCGCGAAGTGTGTAATCGGGGCTCACGAGATCCGGAAACGCCTTGTGCAGGAAATACATTCGGATGGCCATGTCCACCACTGCGCCCGATCCGCCCCAGGTGCCGAGGCTCGGGGGCACGCCGAACGGGGTGGCGTCCAACCGCTTGTCCAAACCCGCCATGTATGTCTTCACTGCTTCGCGCATTTGATCTTTCGCGCTCGCGTCCAGATAAGGCAATGCCCGGACTGCTGTCCAACCATGGAGGTCCATCTGCTGCGGGGTGATCATCTGAGGAAACAATTCCTTTAGACGGGACTTGTATGGCTCGGCACCATTCGTGGCGATGGTCAATTCCAGAGCCGCAGCCCAGTCCAGTCCGACGCCAAATCCGCCACGGCCGAAGCCGGCCGGCGCAGCTGTTTGTGCGCTGGTGGTGCCAGAGCTTGTCGGAGCGCCCGAGCTGCCCTCTGGGTTACGACCGCCTTGTGCGCCAGAGGCCACACCCTGAGACGCAGCCAGCACACCACCTCCGGGGGCACCTGCCGGAGCCTCTCCATCTAAGCCGCCGCTGGCCGGATACTGCGTTGGGTGAGCCTTCGCGTCCTTCCATGCTTTGATCGCGGTCTCGAGGCAGTCTTTCGCTAATGCGTCGTCCCAGCCTTTCAGCGTATCCGCCGCTGCAGCCAGCGCCGCAATGGCATTCCACTGGAAATACGGGTTGTTAGTAGTGAAGATCCAGCGATCGTCCGGCTTGCCGGAGTAGTCGCCCTTCGCTTCGTTCGGGCCGAGCTTCGGGTCGTAAATGCGGCCGTCAGTTTTCGACGCTCCGTCGCCCAGGTGTGTGTATTGGCGCAGATCTGGCTCGTGAGTGCCGCGGATGGCGTGGCCGATGTTGTGAAACTGCGCCAGGATGAGCAGTGCGCCGTGCTTGACTTGCTGCACCGTATCCGGCACGCCATCGGGACGGTGCATCTCAACCTCACGGGCGGCTTCATCCACTGCAAGCTCGTCGTACTTGAGATTGAATTCGCGATACGCCAGAGCGAGGCTCTGAATCACGCTCAGCTGCGCAGGTTCCTCGAGGTCGAAGTCGCCGGCATCGTACCAGCCGCCCACGTTCATTCCAGGGATGTGATCGCCGCCTTTGTACTTCCCGTCCGTTGCTGTGACCTGGTTCCAACCGTCGAATTGCTCCCCAACTACGGGCGCCATACGGCCATCATCCAAGTGCGAAGCGCCATGCCACATGCGGTAGCCTTCGCGAACGGAAACGTGATCCATCTGCTCCGCAAGGTGATGGTCCAGGCTGTCTTGCCAGATATTAGCGTAAGCGTCCTTTGAGATGGGGAAGGGGGCCGTACGCTGGTCTCCATACTCGACAACATAGAGGCCGGGGTCCTTCACGGGGGTGAAGTCGAATTTCGAATAGACGTAGCGCAGCCAGGGTGTTGAAGGCGTGATCAGGCCCTCGAACACCTGCTTGTAGGATCCGTCTTCCATCAGGCGCAGCACTCTGGCCGTCTTCGGGGCGTTGTACTTCGGGTCGAGTTCGAGCACCGCCACCTTCGAGAAGCCCGGCGCATAACCGACCTGGCTGTGCGCGATCATCGGCGGCCGCGTCCAGTTCGGAATCACGTCCGGCCTGATGTGCCAGACGATGGCGCCGGTGGTCTTGCCCGAAGGGATCAGTGAACGCAACACGAACCAGCCGTTCTGCGCGCGGTCGCGTCCATCAAACAGCATGAGCTTGGCCGTATCCGATGCTACATTCACCCGGGCCAGCGCGTCGTCGATCCCCAGGGTGATGCTCTTGCCCTCGGCGAACGGCAGCGGCTGAGTGTATCCCTTGGCCTTATCCCAGTCCTCCAGGTAGTACGCCTTTTTCGGTTCATCAGGCAGGGGCAAAACTTTTATCATCGGATCGTTAGGCGTACGCGGGAAGATGCCAGCTTTGGTTCCGTCCACCAGGTAAGCCTTGCCCATGTAGATCGAGGGCAGGAACTCCAGGTTGAAGCCCGCCCGCCCCGCCAGTTTCTGCGGTAGCGGCTTGTCGAGATTGATGCTGACCTCCACGCCGCCTGGCTCCGCTGCCACTTCCAGTGTGTAATCGAAGTCGAACGTCGGGAAAGCGAGGTCGGCGGTGAGCCGGCTGTTCGCCTTGTCGGCATGGCGACCCTTGAGGGTTGCCACTAGGTCCCACTGCTCCGGCGTTGGCATGAGGCGCACGTCGCCGTTAGTGGCGATGCGCTGGCCGTGGAGAATCATCTCCATGGCCGTGTTCTTTTGGTCCACAAAAACGGGATGGTACGTGCTGTCGTAGAGAAAGACGCTGAAACCTCGAGTATCGAGGTAATTCTTGTCGGTCACCTTCATGGCAAAATCGGCGCCGGACAAGCCTGGGGGCGAGATCAGGGCCATGAGGAGACAAACTCTGATTTGCGTGAACATAGATTGGGAGATCCTGCTCCTTTGCCCAACATGATATGACATGCACACCGTCTAGGCGCCATTTGTTCCCCAAGCGCGCGGATTCCTGAGCGGGGTAGCTAAACGATGAGCAGCCCAGCAATCAAAGCTGGTGAGAGGGGAGTCGGCGACAGCGTTGGTCCATCGTTCTCGCCGGGCGCGGCTCCAGATCCTGACGAAAGCTAACGCTTAGCCGACTTAAGCTTACCGATCTGTGGCGGATAACAGGGCTGAGTGGGTAGCACGGAATTGTCGTCTAGCTCCACCGCCGTTCGCGATGGACAATAAAAAGCCGCAGCCTTCCAAAACAAGGCCGTGCGACCGTCAACCGGCGAATATGAAGAAGGACACGGAAAACAAATCAACCTCCGTTATCTGAGCTGTGATCTTGACCTGAGAGAAGGCGGGTACACGCGGGTGCAATCGTTCAATGGGACGAGCGGGCAGCGGTTCAATCTGCGTTAGACGTCGGATCTTTCCGTGGTTTGAAGTAATAAGTAATGATCCGGAGCCGAAGACGCAGCAATCGTGAGCCTTACTCTTCCGCTGGACCACCTCAGAATCGAGCACGGCCAGCTTAAGCTGACTGCAACTCGGCTGTGGTCCAGCGTCACCGATCCGACTACGGGGGCAATGCGACCAATCAGCGGACTCAATCCTTTTGAATACACCATCAGCTTTCGTGAAGCGTGGTACGCCAGACAAGTCAAAGACGGAGTTCAGGTAGTGATCTGCCACCCCAAACTGGTGGAAACAGGCCTGGATCTGTTGGACTTTCCGACCATCATTTTCTACGAGTCTGGATATTCGCTACACACGTTACGGCAAGCGAGCCGCCGGTCGTGGAGGATCGGACAACGGCGACCGGTGCGCGTGAAATTTCTTTGCTCTGAGGGGACCATGCAGACTTCCTGCCTCCGCCTGATGGGGAAGAAGCTCCTTGTAGCACTCACCATGGAGGGAAAATTCGCCGGCGAGGGATTGCAGAGCATCGATGAAGACGATGACATGCTGTCGGCGATGGCTCGGGAACTGGTCGAGAGGAACGGGATCGGCGATACCGCCGACTCCGTTTGGAGAGCCATCAGTACAGAACATCAAAAGCTATTCCCCACGAATTCTCGTGGCGACGATGATGCCTTACCCATCGAAATGCCCGGTGTTCTGCTGGATACTCAGCCTGACCGCGCGCGTCTTGTTGAAGATGCCATGGACGCCGCGTCTATCGTAGTGTTCGGACAGCGGCCGCAATCGTTGTCAGGTAAGAAGCGGCGCGCAAGGTCCGTAGTCCCCGAGCAGACGTCGCTATTCAGCTTGAGTTAAATCAGGCAAAATAAGGGAGACGTCTCGGCACATCTGGCCGGTCGTAGAAACGGTGGCCTTAAGATGATTAAGGATGCGGGGCAGTAGCCCGAAGGAGTTGGAGATGTTCACACCGAATCTGAGCATTCTTCCAGAGCCTCAAAGGCGACTTTGGGCGGAATTGCGAGACACTCCGAAGGCGTTTGTGCTTTATGGAGGTACAGCTCTGGCATTGCGGCTGGGGCACCGCCAATCGGAGGACTTTGACTTTTTCTCGAACAAGCCCTTCCACCCCGATTCACTGCGCGATAGCATTCCCTACCTGAAGCACGCGGAAATGACCCAATTCCAAGACAACACACTCACTGCCCTAGTGGATCGGAATGGGCCGGTGAAGCTGTCATTCTTTGGATCTCTAGGAATCAAGCGCGCACGGGACCCTGATGTTGTCGAAGAGAATGGGGTTCAGGTTGCTTCGATGCTGGATCTTCTTGCGTCAAAACTGAAGACGGTTCAGTCGAGGGCCGAGGCGAAGGACTATCGGGATATTGTGGCCTCGTTCGACGCGGGCTTGAGCCTAGCGGAGGGTTTGGGGGCAGCAGCGGCGATCTATGGGAAAAACTTCAATGGAGCGCTCAGCCTCAAGGCGCTAACGTTCTTCGAGGATGGTGATCTTCCCAGCCTGACTCCCGCAGTGCAAAAACGACTTCGTGAGGCTGCGACTTCGGTAAACTTAAGAGAGCTTCCACTGGTTGCGGCTAAACCTGGTTTAAGTCGGCAGGAAGATGAATCATGAACTATTCCGAGGAACTCAAGCGAGTCGCAAAACGCGTGGTTTGGTTCAAAGCGCCCGAAGAAACTCTGCAAGAACCTAAATTGTTCCTTGCCCACTTGATGACGTATGGGACTCTAGGAGACATCGCTACCGCGATGAAGTACTACTCGGAGGCCGATTTCGATCTCGTCTTGAAAGACCCGCCGGCTGGGATCTTCGACCGCCGCTCCTGGAACTATTGGAACCTGCGCTACCACCATGAACCGGTTCCGCCACTCCCTCAGCGCCTGCTTCCCGGAACCGATTTCATTGGCACTTGACAGGTGTAGATCATAAGGCCGTGACTCCAGTCGTCACTAAAGCTGAATTCGGATACGCAATAATCCATCAGAGAACTTCCCGCCTGTAAACGCTGCGCAGACCCCTCTCCCAATTTTCTCAAACGATCAACGGCAAGCGTGGCGGCAGCCTGCGCCGTCACCACTTTCCAGAATGTCATTCCAAATCAACTAAGGAGGAAAGAAGTATGTCAGAAACTAGCACGCTTATTGGTTACGGCGGCCGAACGATTGGCCGCGCAGAACTAGCACTGGTGCCAACACCAGAGGCAACGGAAACGCACCGCCCGGTCCCGCATCACGAGATCGTGCAAGCATTGGTCGAGACACTTGGCTTTCGGCACATCGGTGTCGTGCACGACGAGTACGCAGTCTCGCCGGACGGCATGAAAGCCTTCGGGGTTCTCGACCTCGCAACCGAGATGGAAGGGTGCCATTTCTCCATCGGTTTGCGAAACTCCCACGACAAGAGCATGCGTTTGGCGATGACTTGTGGCTATCGCGTGTTCGTGTGCTCGAACATGGCCTTCGCGGGGGATTTAACCCCCGTCCTTGCCAAGCACTCGAAGTCGTTCTCGCTGATCGATTGCATCTCGGTTGGCGTTGATCGCATGCAGCGGAACTTCGAGCCGATGCGGAAGCAGGTGGAAGCCTGGCAGAAAAGTGAATTGACGGACGTCACCGCCAAGGTGGTCATCTACGAGGCGTTCGTCGAGGGCAGACTCGAAGCTCCCAAGCACCTTGCCCGCACCGTGCATGACCTGTACTTTGAGCCGAAGTACGAGGAATTCCGGCCGCGAACGATCTGGAGTCTTTCCAATGCGTTTACGTCGGCATTCAAGGAACTCGATCCCGTCCCACAATTCAAGGCCACGGCCAAGCTGGGCGAATTCCTGGAGGCCCGGTTCTCACAATCGTTCTAGCCTCAGGGGCGGTCTCGGCAGCGACCGCTCCTTCTTAGCTAGCGAGCGTTGCGCGGAGGATTGGAAGTTTTTCCGAATAGCTTCCCGCAAGCCGTTTCTGGACCGCGACAGGCTCGGTTAAGGTGACGGCTGATGGTTCAGAGGCAGCTGTTTGACAAGTCACGGCGCCGATCGCCTTTATTAGCGCCCAAAGTAACCCTCGCGAAGTCTTATTGCATCCTAATTGCACCCAGATTTGAGCGCTGCCTTACCGAGGCCGATTCCACGTTCATTGTAGTAATCCAAGTGCACCCAGATTTCGCTTCACCCCGCAACACCTTTGGTTCATGGTGCCGGCAGGGAGAGTTTATTTTCCCGTACACCAGTTTTGCCAGTGTTATAGGACTTTTCTAGCCCGCTCAATCACTTACGTCGCAGCCTTCGCCCTGATTAGGGCCATTCTGAGCCTCTATTCCCCACAAAAACGGTAGGGGACGTTAGGGCAAAATCGCCCAGTTACCCGGCCTCGTAGACGGAATTCCCCGTTTTGCGCCCTGACCCTGAGTCTCCATTGCTTTCATTGGCGCTGGAGGCCCTCGATACGAGGGGGCATATTGATGTCAGTGATGCACTGCTTTAGGAAATGTCATGGCATTTCCTTCATGTAGTCGACACGCTTGGTTTTCCATTTGTAGGCTAAGGGCTTCTCCTTATGACCTCGGTCATCTAGCGTAACGAGGTGTGCCGGACTAGGTTGTACGCAGCACGACCCAACCCCACCGCAGGAAGGATTTGATTCATGAAGTACTCCCCGGTGCTATTTGTGCTCCTCGTGTGTCTGACCGGCTGCGGTGTGAACTCGGGCAATTCCGGCGCCCCCGACCTGCCGCCAACCCCGAATGCTAGTGCATCGACTTATGACATGCTCGCCTGGATGACCATGAGGCCGAATCTGGGAGCGGATCATCACATGGCGGGCACGGCCAATCCCCTGTACACAAGCGTTACAACCGATCGTCTCTACTGGACAAAAACCGCAGGCGGTTACCCCTGGGATATTCAGCTATACGACAAGAACTATGTCTACCTCTGGGTGACAGAGCTGGATTGGCACAACCCCCGCACCTTCAAAGCATTCAACAGCCCGACGCAAGGAAAGTTCAATCTTCCGTTTGCCCCGCGATTTGCCGAAGGTGGCTATCCAGGCTCAAGCATCACGATCAGCGACTCCACGTACGAAGTCCATTCTGACTGCAATTCCTTCGTCACCAAAGATCTAGGCCACGTCATCAACGAAGTCTGGGGACCCTACCAAGAATCGCTCGGGGGACAGCTTCCCGCTAACCTGCAAACGCTCGTCGTCAGCTATCGATACAGCTGCGACGCGAACTATTCCAACTGCGGCGACAAGGAGGAATTCCACCTCGCGCAGCCATATGGTCTTGTGAAGTGGCAGCACCAGAGCCTGGGAGCCAACGGGATATACGATCCTCCAGACAACGTAACGTACTTCAATCAGGTCGTTTCCGGGCAAACTACGCCGATCACGGCCTGCTTCTGACAGGAGGCTGGATGGCAGTACACCGATTCACGAAACTCTCGCATGGGACACCTTCGTGCTCGATCTCATCTAGATACTAGCTCAGCTTTGAGTTAATGGAGAGGGGACCACACTGCCCGCAGGCCTAACTTAAACGCTTGTCATCCTCGAACTATCGCGAACTTCCTCACCCTGTGCGTCAGGCTATTTCAATCTAGCCAGGACGTCGGAACTTTTGGCGAGGTCTCTGCCTTCTTCCTGCGACGCTAGTTGGTAGAATCCACAGTCCCTGCAATTAGCAAGTTTGGTGGCAAACGCGCCCTGCACCTTTCCGCCGCACAAGGTGCCAGCGATATACCAATAACTTGCTTGGCCTCGGTCACTGTCGCGAACCAATACACATCCAAACACTCTGCTCGTAGCGTGCCATTGAACGAGTCCACGTGCGCGTTGTCGGTCGGTTTTTCCCGGCCGCGAGAAGTCGATCTGCACCTGGTTGTGATATCCCCAGAGATCCATGATCTGGCTGGTGAATGACCTGACCGGCGAAATTTGCACCAGGTGGAATGAGAGGGAATCCACATGGAGGAAAAGCGTCATGCCCATGCAGAGGCACAAACCAGAGCAAATCGTAACGATGCTGCGACAGATTGAAGTCTGCATCGCGAACGGGAAAACCACTCCACAAGCCTGTAAAGAAGCCGAGATTACCATCCAGGCGTTCTACCGCTGGCGGAAGGAGTACGGCGGTTTGAAGATGGACCAGGCGAAGCGGCTGAAGGAACTGGAAAAAGAAAACGGCAAGTTGAAGCGGCTGGTGGCGGAGCTGTCGTTGGACAAACAGATCCTGAAGGATATTGCGGAGGGAAACTTCTAAGCCCGGAGCTGCGCCGTGGAGCATGCTCGCGAGGAGCATGAAGTAAGTGAGCGGCGGGCGTGCCGAGTGGTGCGGCAGTGGCGAGGGACACAACGCTACTTGCCGCTGCGGCCCACGGACGAAGACGAGTTGACGCAGGCGATCTTGGCCCTGGCGGCGAAGTATGGGCGCTACGGCCACCGGCGCATCGCGGTGTTGTTGCGGGATGGCGGTGGGCAAGGATCGAGTGCAGCGGATCTGGCGCCGCGAAGGGCTGAAGGCACCGCAGAAACAGCAGGCGCGAGGGCGGCTGTGGTTGGGCGGTGGTTCGTGTGTGCGCTTGCGCCCGGAGCGTGTAAGAGAACATACCTTCCATGCTCTCCTACCCGCCACTCTCCGCGTTTGTCGCTGAGTGCGTGCTCGATACTCGCAACAATCTCTCTGCATAACTGAGCATCACCGAGATTCTGCAGTTCAATCGCCACTGGCATCGCATAGCAATTCTAGCCGAAGAGCTCGCCGCCCATTGGTTGGTGCAAACCGGTCAAAGCCTTGCGGGAAGTGGTGTCGAGGTGATCTCTGGCGAGTTTATGCACAATTTGTGTTGAAAACTACGAAGAGTGTGAGGGCGATGTCAGATCGGCTCACGAGGACTCTTTCCACGCAGAGCGGACAACCAAACCCGAGAATAACGGCGAAATTGTGTCCCGGAAATAGGAAAGGCTGCGACATTGGTTATGCTCCAGCCATCAGCTCCTGCGAGGGAGCCAACAGCTCGTCATGCCTGCCGGGCAAAATGCGGCTCTTACGCCGACCATCGCCTCAGCTATCCCGGTTCAGCGGAATGCACCGGCAGGCCTTCGTGCATTCCAGCCATGGCCACGTGCTCCTTTGCACGACATTCGACGGATACAAGTTCAACGCACCTGCCTTCACCCAGGACAGCGTCCAGCAGATCAATCGCGATTTCCAGGATGGCGCCATCGCCGTGAAAATCTGGAAGACCTTCGGCATGGAAATCAAGGACAGTAACGGCAAGTACGTTCTGCCGGACGATCCGAAACTGAAGCCGATCTATGAAGACATTGCCCAGCACGACAAGACTTTGCTTACTCATCTGGCGGAGCCGGACCTGGCATGGGAGCCGCTCGATGTAAAGAAGGACCCGCTGGCACAGTACTACCTTGAAAACCCGCAGTGGCACATGCTGAACAAGCCGGGTGTGCCCTCGAAGAAGGCGATCCTGGAAGCCCGTGACCGTGTTCTCGAGCAGAACCCAAAGCTGCGGGTCGTCGGCGTACACCTCGCCAGCATGGAGAAAGATCTGGATGCCCTCGGCCAGCGCTTGGACAAGTACCCCAACTTCGCCGTGGATACGGCTGCGCGAATGGAGTACCTGATGTACGGCGACCCGGAGAAGGTGCGGGCTTTCCTCATGAAATACCAGGACCGCGTGATCTACGGGACCGATCTCGACGTGAATCCAGACGCAGACGTACAAAAGTCGGTGAAGGAATGGAAGGAGACTTACGCCAACGATTGGAGGTTCTTCGCGACGGATGAAACCTTCCAGGTCGAAGGACACGCCGTTCATGGCGTGAAGTTGCCCAAGGACATTTTGCAGAAAGTCTATCGGACGAATGCCCAGCACTGGATCAGAGGATTGCCATGAACAAAACAATTACATCCATTCTTCAATGCTCAACTCTTGTTGTTGTTCTGTGTGGCGCTACCTATGCCCAGGTGGGCACCAGCACAAGTGGGATTTCTAACGGTTCTCTCACCGTCTCGCTTCGGAACCAAGGAGCAACGTATGAAGTGAGGGGAAAGGGACTTGAGAAGCCGGTGTTTTCCGCCCGGGTCGGCGCGCAAGTGGATCACCAGTGGCTGTGGTCCACGGCGTATCCGCAATCGCATACTTCGGCATCAGCTTTCCGTGACCAGTTAGGTCCTGGACATAGGTTGGAAGTAACCTTCACTGGGTCCGCAAGCAAACCTGATCTGAAGTATACGGTCGAACTCTATGACGAACTGCCGTTCGGCGATGTGCAAGTGCATCTGCAAAACCGAGGCAAGACCGCTGTGCAGGTGCAGTCCATGCGCGTGCTGGACGCGAGCGCTACGCCGGTGGTCGACCTTGGTGGTTCGGAAGAGGCCGAACGAGTGATGTCCGACAGCTTCAGCGAAGACCGGCCTCCGCTGCACATCTTCGATCTAGGCAAGGCTCGCGAATACAAGGGCGAGGATTCGTACTCTGATCAACTGACCCCTGTGCATTTTGCCGTAGGCAGCCAGCTGATTTACAACCGCAGCAGTCAATACAGCCTGCTTCTGGCTGCGCTTACATCTGACCGCTGGCTCACGCTCTATCACCTCGCAACCGAGGGAGGAGTGAGCGGGCATCCGCGGACGACCTCGTACACCGTGGATTGCACGGGCACCACCGAAGTGATGAAAAAGGAATCAATCCGGGAAAGCCCCCCCGATCAGCAGATCGAACTCAGCCTTTCTGTGAAGCCCGGTGAAGCGATTTCGTCCGAGAAGGTGATGTTCGCCGTCGGCAAAGACTACCATTCGCAGCTTGAGGGTTATGGAAGCGCAATCCGCGTGCTTCGCAATGCGCGCGTCTCCAAGCCTGCTCCGTGGGGATGGTGGAGCTGGACGGCTTACTACTACGGCCTCACAGGGGGCGCGGCACTCACCAACGCCCAGTGGCTTGCGCAGAATTTGAAGAGCTACGGCTACGACCTCTTCCACATCGACGAGGGTTATGCCTACGCGGATGGCGAATTCACTACTCCGAATGCAGCCTTGTATCCGGGCGGCGTTCGTGGCTTGGGACACCAGGCTACCGCGATGGGTTTGCGGCTCGGCATGTGGGTGGGAGCATTTCGCGTGTCGAAGCGGTCTTATGTGTTCGAGAAGCATCCGGAGTGGCTGGTCCACGATGCGAAAGGCCAGCCGATCCAGATCGGCTTTGTCCAGGACGGCCGTGATCCGCTCTATGTGCTCGATACCACGCACCCTGGAACGCAAGAGTACGTGCGCCAGACTTACCGCACCCTCGCGCGCGAATGGGGTGCACGCTATTTCAAAATGGATTTCATGGACGATACGGCTATCGAGGGCTATCACTACCGTCCCAACACCTCAGCGATTGAAGCGCTGCAGATCGGGCTGAAGGTGATTCGTGATGCGGTCGGCCCTGATGTCCTGCTTGATAAAGACGGGTGCCCGATGCTGGCCGCGGTGGGTTACACGGACCTGGGCAGAACGTCCACCGATACAGGCCATTCTTATAAGGGCACCAAAGAAGATGCCGTGGGAATTGCTGCGCGATATTACATGAACGGCAATTTCTACGGAGCCGATCCAGATGCATTCACTGTTTCCGAGCAACTGATCACTGATCAGTCGTGGCATACTCAGAAGTCTCCGCTGTCGCTCAATGAGGCCGAAGTATCGATTTCGCTGGCAGCAATTGCCGGCGGGATGTTCGAAATTGGAGACGACCTGCCGACCCTTGCCGTCCAGCCCGAGCGGCTCAAATTGGTCCAGAACCAGGATCTACTCAACATGGTTCGGTTGGGCCGGGCCGCGAAACCGATCGACCTCATGACCTATCGCGATGATGACGAGCAACCCAGCATCTTCTTTCTGCGCGAAGATGACCGGCACGCTATTCTGGTGGTCTTCAACTGGACCGAATCCCCTCACAGCCACAGGTTGGCGCTAGCAGAGTCTGGGTTCGCGGCGAGAAGCGATGCGACGGCCCTGGACGTGTTACACCCGGATCGGATGCTGAACATCGAGAATGGCGTGTTGAGCATTGACGAGCAGGCTCCTCGTTCAGTTCGCGTGATCAAACTGGTGAACAATGCTGTTCCTGCCAAGGCTCCGGAAGTAGAAGTGAAGATCGGTGGCAACACGGATATTGGGCAGAGTGCAGAATTCCGGGCAGTTCTCGATCCGGCGGGAGTTCCTGCACTCGCGTATCACTGGGACTTTGGCGACGGCACCACGGCAGAAGGTGTGTCTGTCGTTCAGCATGCATACACGCGCAAAGGTAATTTTGAGGTTTCGTTGAAAGTGGATGGTGTAGACGGAGTGGCGGCGACTCGCAAAGTGCCCATTACGGTTGGAGGAACGTTGAAGACGACGTTCGAAGTTCAAGATAGCCGCCGCTACGAAGAACCATAGTCTACTAATCCTTGAGCTCGCCGCCCGCCCGGTGGCTCCAAAATCATTGGAGGTAACAATGAGCGCCGATTCAACAAAACGTACATTGAGTAGCTTATGGACCTTTCCTCTGAGAAGCGCTGCGATCTCGGTGCTGGCGCTTTTGTCGGCACAGCTCATGTGCTCGATCAGAGCGGATTCTCAAACCAGTCCAAGACCAGTGCCGGACGACAGTCGCTCGGCTCGTTGGCAGCCACCACAGAATCTGCGTGCACAATTTCAACTCCAGGGAGTCGAATCTCACTGCACTACGGGTGGTTACAACACGAGAGTTCGAAACAAGGCCTTCGACGGCACCGTCGTGTCGCCCGATGTGCATGCGATTGATCTTTACGCCGACAACGGAGCGTGTCCAGACTACGCTCCCGGGACGCCCAACCGCGACGCCGTCGCAGCGATTCACGCAGGAGGCAAGAAGGCGATCTGCTACGTGGATATTGGAACGGCTGAACCCTATCGACCGGACTACGAGAAGTTCGTTGCTTTTGACAAGAAGTGTTCAGGATGTCTGCTGGGGAAGCAGTATGACTCGGGCGATCCGTTTCTAAATCTCAATAACGACAAAGGCCAGCGAGAGTTTTTATTCGCGATGATGGACAAACGGCTTGCGAGCTGCCAGCACGCTGGCTTTGACGCAGCCTATTTCGACGTGACCTGGGAATGGCAAGTCGGCAAGAAAACCACGGGGTGGAATATTTCCGCTGAGACACAGCTCCTCTACAACGTCGGAATGCTGAATCTCGCTCACATGCGGAACTTAGCGGCCGGGATCAATTATGACCTTCTGCAAGTCGAGGATCTCGTGCGTCACGAAGATTTTCACATCGATGAGTCTTGCTTCTTATATAGCGAATGCGATTACCTGCTGCCGGTCGTCAAGGCTGGGAAGCCCGTGCTGCAGATTGAGTACTTTGCCAAACCTGAAGACGTCTGCACCCAGGAGCCATACCCGTACCGGTTCAATACTGAATTCAAGGACCAGAATCTGTACGACTACCCGTGGTCTTCGTGCCGCTGATTGGGGCATGAGACGGGTCGGGAAATTTCCTCGGACGCTTCAGGGCCACCATGACAAGCGGAACTTCCGGATCACTCCAACGTGGGAGTTCCTCGCTAAATTCTGTTCGCCCGAGATTATAGGCTCTCGTCATCGGGGGTGGCCTTCAATTTGGGATGGGACCCTCGCGGACGAAAAGCGAGGGGAGAGTATTCCTCAGCGATCACCCAAAACCGGCCACTGATTATCACCTGAAAACCGGCCAACGAGAGTAGCGTCCGGGACAGCTCGTTGTTGCGAGCCGACCGCTACACCGCCTCCGTCATATCGGTCCGCAAGACATAGGCACAAGTCAAAGCTCTTTCGTGATTGCTCATTCACGAAGCGCAAAACTCTATGTCAGTTCAATCGGTCTGAGTTTTCTGGCGGAGGAGTTGCCGATACCGTAGATAGTCCTGATACAGCACAACGGTCGGATGCCCTCCCGGCTGCACTTTCGTTTTCGGAGAATTGAAGATGCCGGGATACTGGTAACAAAGTATCTTCTCAAAATTGGGAAAACGCTGGAGGTCCTGGAGCAATCCGGCGATTGGGCGCGGAACCAATGCGACGTCGTCTTCAAAGAGAAACGCTTCCATATCCATCCAGAGATGTGCCTCGGCCTTGTCGCACATGGCTTGCCAGATCGCTGCTGATTGTTCACCGGTTATGTCTCCCTCGGGCATACGATGAAACGCAAAGGGACAGACGATATCAAGATGCTTGAGCACAAGCGGCCAGATGTCTTGCGACGACATCATGCCGTGGGCGTTGGGCGCGAGCATGAGCGGCTTCTCGGGAGCGAGTTTGCGGCAGAACGCTTGGAGCTCCTGGAAGAAATTGATGAGTTCCTGGCGATAGCGATCCTTCGCCGCTTCGCCTTCGTCGGGGATCAGGCTGCCGTAGGTTTCTTCCGAAACGTACCAACCATAAAAGGATGGATGATGGCCGTAGCGACGCCATAGTTCCCCGGCAACCTGTTTGTGCCATTCGAGGGAAGCTGCCGTGAAATCGAACCACGCGTACATACCGATGCCGAGGAAGACATTCATGTGCAGGCGATCCGCTTCGGACAAGATCGCTTCGAGAGGATCATGGGCGAGAACCTGCGCGCGTCCCGTGAACAGTTCGGACGGGTAATAGGCGAGCCCTTTGTAGCCGGTGCTGGCGATGTTATTCCTGCCGTAGTATTCCTGATTGCGGAAGGTCTCCTGAATGACGACCGTGTCCATCCCCAGGTTGTGCATGCCGTGAATCTGCTGGCGCCAGTCGGCTTCGGTCAGTTTGCGGATCGTCGAATTCCAGTGACGGCCCTCTTCGTCGCTCCAGTGCGCGATGCCAACCCATGCGCCATCCACCGTTTTTGTGGAACGAATGGACGACGGCAAGACTTCGAGTTCGCGAATCGTGCGAACTTTGCGGCTCTTGCTGGAGGCGACGAGGATGATGCGGTGGCGGCCTTTCCATTGGTCGGTGGAATGGCGGAAATAGATGCCGGCGTTGCCGTGGGCTTGGATCAACGTGTTCTCCGTGTGGAGCAGCGCGGCAGGCGACTCTCGGTCGAGATAGAGCGAAATCGAATATTGCCGGTCAGAGCTGCTGTCATTTTCGACTGCGCCGCGAATATCCAGGATCACTTTGTCCGTGACCGGTGAGGGCGGGATCAGTTCCAGGCGGGTATTCTTGTGCTCGGCGAACGCCGACGCCGACGCGAGTGCAACCAGCAAATAGATTAGACAGCTGCGCATTTCTTTCATGATGATTCCGTACCTGCGAGTGGATTTTCACTTCCGTAGTTCGAGTTACGATCTGTCGACAGTTGTTACTTCTGTCCTTCAAACACCAGAGTTGCCGCGCCCTGCACGCCGGCAAGCCGTCCCGCGGTGGCAGCCTTCACGCACGGCTTTCGCTTCGAGCCGAAGTGCAAAAGAGCGGCGACTTGTTCGGCCACGCTGAGAACAAACTGTGGTTGGCCTTCCACCAGCCCACCCGAAATCAGCACGGCTTCGGGATCAAACAGATTGAAGATGTTGGCAATTCCTTCGGCGAGATAAGTCGCTAGGGCCTGGTAGGCGCCGACAGCGGCAGACGCACCTGTGCTGGCGAGCTGGTTTATTTGCAAGGTGAGGCCTGCGAGGTCGTTGGGCAGTGGGTCGGGAATCGAACCACCGCGCTCTTCGAATTCCCGTATCAAGGCGGCGGTGGAGACATAGGCCTCCAAACAGCCGCGCCGGCCGCAGTTGCACTGGCGTCCGCCCTCGTGAATGACGTGGTGACCGATGGACCCGGCAAAACCGTGCCGACCGGAGAGCAGTTTTCTGCCGCAGACAACGCCTCCGCCAATCCCCGTACCGATCGTGATGGCGACGAAGTCCGACAGACTGCGTCCGAGGCCAAAGTGCAGTTCCGCGAGCACAGCAGCGTGCGCATCATTTACGACCCAGACCGGAAGGCGAAACCGGTCCTCTACGAAAGCTCGCAACTGGAAGCCTGCCCAGCCGGGAAGATTGTCGGTCGCGGCAAAAACGGACCCATCCTGAGCGTTGATCGCTCCGGCGCTGGCAATGCCCAGGCCTGCTGGCTGAAGTCCCTGGCTCTGGGCCGCTGACAAGACCCGCTGCACGGCCTGGCACAAACTCGCCGCAATTACATCTCGCCCGCCAGTCGCTTCCGTGGGAACCTGCGTCGCTAGGGTTACGTCTCCATCCGGATCAACCAGGCCGGCCTTAATAGACGTCCCACCGATATCGACGCCGATTGCCAGTGCGGCCGCACGTTCGGGACTTATGGCGCGAACGAACTTGGCGGCAATCGTGCCCGGGCGAGTGATCGCCGAACCGACAATCACGCACCATGCCCCCATCGAGAGCGCTTGCCGAGCTTCTTCCGGTGAACTGATGTGGCCTTCGGCAGCCACCGGCACTGGAATCTGCTGGACCATCGCAGCTAACAAAGGCCAACTGAAAAAATGATTATTGCGGGTTCCTTTCGTATATCCGTTTAAGGTGGTTCCAACCATGTCGGCGCCTGCGGCGGCAGCGGCCAAGGCTTCCTCGATCGTGGCAACGTCGGCCATGACGGGCAGCTTGAGTTGGCGATGAATTCGCTCGATCAGAACTCGCCAGGGGTCGCCATCGGGCCAGACGCGTGCAGTACAGTCGAGTGCAATGATCGAGGCCCCCGCCGCCGCCAGCGCCGCCGCCGAGGCAAAGTCAGGCGTGATGTGAATCGTTTCTCCGTGGTAGCGCTTCTGGATCCCGATGATGGGGAGCGTAGATTCCTGCCGAATGGCTGCTATGTGCTCGGGGCTATTAATGCGCAGGCCAGCGGCTCCTCCTCCGGCTACCGAGCGAGCGATGCGCCGAATGGTTTCGGTGTCTTCTAGAGGATCTCCGGGCGCGGCCTGGCACGACACCACCAGCTTGCCTCTCAGTTCTTGCAGGGCATCGGACATTTATTCTCCCCGCCTCTCTCGGAGTTTGTTTTTAGCCCTCCGCGATGTTCTGTTGTATGATTGTATAGCCTACTAAATTTATGTGCAACATTTCGGAATCCGGGCTCGAGCCGCGAGTGCTTTTCTAAGGAGCCTTTGGGCAGAACGGACGGAAGAAAATGGGGAATATCGTGCTGGTCGGTTCGTTGCTGGCGATTTTGTCCGGACTCATGAACGGAAGCTTCACCCTGCCCATGCGCTTTCTGGGGCGCTGGGAATGGGAGAATGTCTGGAGTCTTTTTATAATGTGCTCCTGCCTGCTGATGCCGGCGGTGACCATCACCGCTATTGCGCCGCAAAGTTGGGGCGTGCTGGCCCAGGTACCGGCGCATGCTGTGTGGATCGCCATCGCCGCGGGATTTGCCTGGGGTTTTGGGGCCATCATGTTTGGGCAAAGCGTGAGCGCTATTGGCATCTCGCTGGCTAACACTCTGGTACTGGCGATCAGTTCTGCCTTGGGTTCGCTGCTCCCGCTGTTGTTGCTGGCGCCGCAGAAGTTGTTTTCGTCAACCGGAAAAATGATCGTCGCCGGCGTGGTCATTGAATTGGTTGGGATTATTCTGTGCGGCACGGCGGGGCGGCAGCGCGAGCAGACTATCGGCGTTGGGGCAGAGAGGGGCGATCTGGTGGGGCGCGCTCGTCCGTTGGGAGTGGCGCTGCTGCTAGCGACGGGATCGGGTTTGCTGTCGGCTGTTTTCAACATTGGGTTTACACTGGCGCAACCGATCGCGGAGTTTGGGCGCAGTGCGGGGCTCAGTGAGTTTTCCAGCACGAATCTGATCTGGTGCCTGATGCTTGGAGCGGGATCGGTCGCCAACCTCGCTTTCTGCGGGTATTTGCTCGCGAAAAATGGAAGCGTGGCAAAGTTTCGCCAGCCGGGCGGAGCGCGTTTGTATGGTCTATCGGCATTGATGGCGTTGTTGTGGGGAGGCAGTATCTTTGTTTATGGTGCTGCTGCGCCCAAACTCGGACCGCTCGGCACATCGATCGGCTGGCCGCTGAGTCTGGCGACGGGCCTTCTTCTCGCTAATGCAATCGGCATCGGCTTGGGAGAGTGGCGACGGGCCCCGAGCCGAGCGAAGGGACTGATGTATTCGGGTATCGGAGTCTTGCTGGTTGCGATCGTGGTGCTGAGCCGGGCGAGTTACTAAGGAACTGGAGGAGGAGCACCGCATGCAGAATCGAGCGCAGGTCGAAAGGCGAAAGGAGAGCCCCGTGGTGTCTCCGGTGAAGGCAATCGACGCGAACAGCAAGTGGCATTTTGAGCCGCTCGACAAAAGCAGCTTTACTCCCATGTATTTCCAGATCCAGGCGCAATTGCTGAAGATGATTCAGGGTGGGCAACTGCGCCCGGGCGACGCGCTGCCGAGCGAAGACGAACTCAGCCGCACATGCGGCGTCAGCCGGATGACCGCGCGCCACGCTCTGCAGTCTCTGAAGACCCAGGGGTTTGCCACGCGCCACAAGGGGCAGGGCACATTTGTCAGTCAACCCCGGGTTGAAAAAGACATTACGCACCTGTCCGGCTTCACAGCAGAAATGCGGGCTCTGGGCCTGAAGCCCGGCTCCCGCATTCTTGGTGCGGAGACGATTCCCGCTCCGGCGGAAGTGGCCTCGCGCCTACGGGTCGGAGTGGGGGCTCCAATGTTCAACCTGCGCCGGTTGCGGTTGGCAGACGGTCTGCCCGTAGCGGTCGAGGAAGTATGGCTTTCGCGAGAGCAATTTCCGGGAGTGGACAAAATTGATTTTGCGTCTTCGTCGCTCTACCGAACGCTCCGGGAGCGGTACGGTATCCGCGTGAGCCGGGCGGATGAGATCATTGAGGCCCGCGCCGCCAGCCGGCAGGAGGCGGAGTTGCTGGAAATCCCGCACCGGTCAAGCGTGCTGGTCATCTCCCGCACTTTGTGGAACGTCGACGGAAAGCCAGTGGAGAGCGCACACTCGGTCTATCGCGGAGATCGCTATCGCGCGGTCCTCGCCATCCCCGCAACCGCAGTAGAATAGGGCTTCTCTCGCCCTAGAAATCCCGCCAACAATCACTTGACAATATGTATAGACAGGTATACGTTCCGAAGCAGAGCAGGCTTGCTGCCCCCTCCCAGAGCGAACGCTCGTTGGCGTTGACCATTTGTGCCAGCCACGGCCGCGAGGGGAACCTGAGGTTCAAACGCTCTGCGGGGTGCGCGGGTCCAGTTAACGAAAACGTCGTCCCAGTTTCGTGATGCACTGCGGGCGCACCGTAACACGAGAGGAGGTCTTTATGAAGATCATGGGCAACTTCGCTAGCTGGGCGGGATGGTTGTTGCTGCCGGTTCTGTTTACCGGGCTGCTGTCGGCACAGGTGGACAAAGCGACAATCAATGGCACCGTCACCGATCCCTCCGGCGCGGTTGTCTCCGACGTTCAGGTCGTCGCGACGAATGTCGATACGGGCGTGACCTACCCGGCGACCACGAACAGCGTGGGCATCTACCAGATCCGGGCTTTGCCGATCGGCCACTACTCGATGCGTTTCGACGGGCCAGGCTTTAAGGGCATGGAGCGCACCGGGCTGGAACTGGAAGTGGCGCAGGTTGCGGAAGTGAACGTCCAACTCGCGATTGGTTCGTCGTCGGAACGGGTGGACGTGGCGTCTGCAGCGCCCGTGCTTCTGGAAACCGAAACCTCTTCGGTTGGTACGGTGATGACGGCCAGGGCGATGGAAACGTTGCCTCTGGACATCAGCGGCGGTCGCGACATCACGAACTTTATCTATTCGAACGTGGCTACCACCAACGGCGGCAACTACTCGGGCCACATTGCCGGCTCGCAGGACATGTCGAAGAACGTGATGGTAGATGGCACCGAGGCGACCGCGGGCTTGCAGGGATTTGTGCAGAACATCGGCATGGAAGCCGTGCAGGAAATGAATGTGCAGGTCGGCGGAATCGGCGCCGAGGGGGCATCCACAGGGGGCGGCGCCGTTCTGGTGGAACTCAAATCGGGGACGAACCAACTTCACGGCAGCGGCTACTACTACCTGGAAAACGAAGCGCTCGACGCCAATCAGTGGGATAACAATTTCTTCCTTTCGCAGTGTGCTCCCGGCGATTCAACTTGCCGGGATCAATACAAACGGCCTCGCGACCGCTTCAACGACTGGGGATTCAGCGCGGGTGGCCCGATCTGGAAAAACCACACATTCATCTTCGGCAGTTGGGAGCGCTATCGCAACGTGACGCTGTCGTTCGCTCCCAACCAGAACACGGTTCCGACGCAGGCTTTTCTAACTGGTGACTTCAGCGCCCTGTTGGGCGGGCCGCTGCATCTGAATAATGATCCGAATCAGTCGCTCGCACTCGATCCTTGCACCGGGCAGCCGATTCTCGTGGGGCAGATCTACGACCCCAGCGCGATGTACATGAACGGCAACGGTGTAACCTGCAACGTTCCCTTCGCGGGCAACATTGTTCCCACCACCCGGATCAGCCCGATTGCACTGAACATCGTCAACAATCTGTACAAAAAGAAATATGCTCCGGTCGGCCAGGGCCTTGTTTTGAACTTCCCGTCGTTCACGGGCAATGCGGGGCAAACGGTGGAGCACCTCGACCTGAAACTGGACCACAATCTCTCGCAGAAGCAGCACATCGCCGTTTCGTACAACTGGTTTACTCTTCCCTACGCCGCTGCCGGCGGGCTTCCCGGCAGCCTTTGGCAAAGCGGTGGCGGATCCGATCCGGGCCCATTTTATGACGGTCTCACACAGGTTCAGTGGGACCGATCGATGCGCTTGCAGCACTTCTACAACGTCACGCCCAGCCTGGTGAACTCGTTCTCCGTTTTCTACAACGAGCACAAAGCAACCGACACGCCTCCGAGCTCCTACAACCCCGACAAGGTAGGCATCGCGGGCACGAACGGAAAGAACTTCCCCACGATCACTTTCGGCGGCTCCATCAACGGAGTGGGCGAGACCACGATCGGAGCGCCCTACTCCGACGGTTACGTGCAATACAACCGCAGCGTCAGCGACACTGTTTCCTGGGTTCATGGACGCCACAGTTTCAAGTTCGGCGGCGACTTCCAGGCCCGGGGAATGAACAGCCGCGAAGACAATGGAATTCGCACTTATAACTTCAGCAGCAGTACAGGGGCACCGACTGACTCCCAGATCTCTCCTTTTGTCGGCTTTGCCTTTGCGAATTTCCTGTTGGGAGACGTGCAAAATGCCGGGCAGACGGTAGGCTACCTTTTGCACGGGCGGCGCAAGCGCATGTCCCTGTTTGCGTCCGACGACATCAACGTCAATCACAGGCTCACAATCAACGCGAGCCTGCGCTGGGATTTCAATTTCCGCTTCCACGAGACCGATGGCAAGTGGGCGAATTTCAATTTGAATGCTAACAACCCGCTCTGGGGAGCCAACAATGGAGCCTGGACATGGGCGAACAACGGCAGCACATCTTTCGAAAAAAACCAGGACTACCACGAGTTCGGCCCCCACATCGGCCTCGCCTATCAACTGCAATCGAAGCTTGTGCTGCGCGGAGGCTACGGCATCTTCTATACGCCGCTCGCTCTAAATCAGTGGAACGGAGTTCCTTTTGCGACTAGCGGAGGTGCCTTTGGGTTCATCGGCTCCAACAATGTGGTCAACAACATTGTGGACGCAATCGGATTTCAGTGGGACGCAGGCTACCCGGGACAGGATGTTTATCCTGATCGCACTCCAACACAAACCTATGTGAACGATGGTGTTTCCTACACCTGGCCGGATGCCTTGCACATGGGCACGACGCAAAACTGGAATCTCGGCGTGCAATATTTGGCGTCGAAGGATACCGTATTGTCCTTGACTTACATTGGCAATCACGGCAGTCATCTGCATGACGGCAGCATCTGGCCTTATAACTATCCAACCCAGGCCACTTACCTGAACCTTCTTAACTCTGGGCACCTTAATGATTACATCCAGAGTCCAGCCGACGCCGCGGCAGCGGGCGTTCCCTATCCTTATTCAGGATTCAGCGGCTATGCCTACCAGGCGATCACCCCTTACCCGCAGCTCTCGTCGCAGGGGCAATCCGTTCAGATCGTCAACTCGGACCTTTCGACCAATAGCTATAAGGCACTGGTTGCGGAAGTCAAAGTGAAGGGGTCGCACGGCTTGACTGCGGACTTGAATTACACGCTCTCAAGAGCGCAGGGAAACGCCAGCGACGCGGGCGCATTCGCCGAGTCCTGGACCACGCTTTGGAATCAAGATCCCTACAACCTGAAGAACCTGACCGACCAAGTGGACAGTTGGAATCACACGCATGAAGTGAAAGGCTACTTGGTTTATGACCTACCGTTCGGTCGCGGGAAAAGACTGGCGACAGGCCGGCACGCGATTGACGAGCACCTCTTAGGCGGCTGGACGCTAGGCACCGAACTGAGTTATCACAGCGGCGCGCCGCTGTGGACGGTGGCTGCTGCGAATCAATATCCGGGTTGGGACGCGGTATTCGCCGTGCGCAATCCCAACGTCAGCTTGAGCAACCATTTCAAGACGTTCAATCCGGCCTGGGTGGCAGATCCGGTTGGCACTGACCCCAGCAGCGTGTACTTCGACCCCGCCGCATATTCGAGTCCCGCATTTGGCGCCTTCAGCCCCGAAAAATATTCGATTCAGGATTCCTTGCGGGATTGGGCCTGGGCGAGCGAAGACATCAGCATGGTAAAGCGCTTTAGTTTTGGCAGGGATGGCCGGTTCCAGGCCACTCTTCGCGCACAATTCTTCGATGCCTTCAATCGTCACCATTGGAGCGCCCCCAACACGGACATCAACAGTCCGTTCTTCGGCCACGTCACCGGCGTGTCCGGCCATCGCTACGGCCAGATAGGCGCCCGATTCGAGTGGTAACGGTTCGCGAGATCACAGATGACGCGGCCTGAGGTGGAAACAGTGACCAGCGCGGCAAACAAATCGGCCAGAGCATCTTTGACGATGCTAACTGCACTCTTGCTTTGCTGCTTCCCCTCATGGCCGGCTAACGCTCAGACGGCCGCGGCGGGCAAAGCACTACCAGCGCCTGCCGCCAGGTGGCCGCAGGCGCTTCATCTCGCCGATTTCATTCTTTCGCTCCAGAATGCCAGCGGCGCGATTCCCGACCGTCCGGGCGTGATCACCGTGAACGAAGACTCCAATATGGAGTACGCGCTCATTGGTCTCGGCGCAGCCTACGGCGCGACGAAAGATCCACGCTACAAAGACGGCCTGGAACGCGGCATCCAGTGGCTGGCAGCGCGCGAGGAGATGACGGATCCGCTGTGGAAAGGAAGCTGGCGTTATGTGTACTCGGCGAACGCGCCCTATGCGCCGATTCCGACTTCGCCGGGCAAGGGTATCACCGATGTGCGCGGTGTGGATGCTACCTCAACTTTGTTCGTCTACCTGCTGTACTTAGATCAGAAGCTTACGGGCAGCGATGCCCTGGCTCGAACTTACTCTGCCAATGCCCATGCAGCGCTAAAATTCGTGATCCAGCACAACCTCGACAAAGACGGGTTTAGCTGGAGTTCATGGCAGCAACACGCCTCCGGCGGGCAGTGGCATCTCTGGGCCTTCAAGTACAGCGCGGATCAGGGAGACGTGTATCTCGGCATGCAGGCCGGAGCCGAGTTGTATCACTCGAGCGAATATGCGCGGATCGCCCGCTTTCTTAGGGAACAGACACCGCGGCGATTCTTCTTGAAGGCAAACGGTCGCTACGGGCTAGGCCTCAATGAGAAAGGCATTCTCGATCCGGCGCCCTATGTTTTTGCTCAGGGGTACCTGCCGTGGATGTGGGGCGACACGCCACAGAACCGCCAAGCATTGGCGTGGCTGCGCTCCAAGGTACGCAACGACGGCAGCTTCGTTGAGCCCGACGGCAAACCCGCTTCCAGCCTGAGTGTCGCCATGCTCGGCATGGCCGCGGCCGCCCTCCTGCAACCCGAGCCTGCGACTTCATTTCGCTGGCTCACAATCACTCCCTACGACTCCGCCACCGGAGGCGTTCGTGACACCGACATTCCCGCGTCAAATGAGTACAACAACGTGGCCGGATTCTGCTCGATAAGTCTGCTCGGCTTTGTGCCGTTCGGCGAGTAAGTTGTCATAACTCGTTCGGCATTATCGTTTTACAGAGCGCCTCAGTAAATTGCAGGATCAGCGGCAGGACGACAGCACAATAAGGAGATTCCCCCAATGGCAGGTACGAAAGGCTTTTTCGTCGTAGCGTACTTCCTTTTCGTCGCGCTGTTCTCAAGTGTCTCTTGCGGACAGACGCCCACCTATCAACAGAACGTCACCACCACCGCCAACTGGACGACATCGAGTGCATCTACACTGCCCGATGGCGCAATCATATACACCGCAGACCAGATCATGCCGTACTATTCGAATCTGGCGGCAATCGGTCTGGTGAGAACAGGGAACCCCGTCTATTACCCTAAAGTGAAGGCGTGGATGCAGTGGTACGTCGCCCACTTGAACTATCCAGATAAGTGGCGCCTGTCTTGCACGGTCTACGATTACAACGTTTCTGGAACCACGGAAACTCCTACGAATGACGCTGACTCGACCGACTCCTACGCCGCCACGTTCGTTTCGTTGGCTTGGGTGTACTGGCAGACCGGTGACGCGACTGCACAGAACTACATCAGAACCTTGAAGTATCAACTGGATTGCATCGGCGGCGTCATGGTGCAGACGCAGCAGAGAAACGGCCTGACCTGGGCGAAGCCGGACTATCAGGTCCAGTATCTGATGGATAATTGCGAAGTCTACCAGGGACTGAGCGATCTCGTGAGCCTCTTCCAAGTTGCTTTCAACGATACGGCTGGGAGAGACTGGTACAACACCTACGCATCGTATACGCTCAATGGAATTCAGACCGTCCTTTGGGATTCGGCTCACAACAACTACTTGACCGACGCCGCTGCCCCGCCGACGAATTGGAGAGTGTGGTATCCAGATGCCACAGCGCAACTGTTCCCGGTGCTGTATGGAGTTCTCGCCCCCACAAGCACCCGAGCGAAGAATCTCTACAGCACTTTCAATACAGAATGGCCGAACTGGACAAGCCTGAAGTTCCCCGACGCCTATCCGTGGGTTGTAGTCTCGGGCGCAGCTGCGCTAATGAGCGACACGACCCGGGTCAACAACTACATCACCACCATTCAGGCTAAGTATGTGAACACAGGCTTTCCTTATCCCTAGTACGCGGTCGCTGCAGCCTCAGCGAGCTGTTTTCCGGAATCCGCAGTGTGTTTCACTTCCTGGCTCGCATCCAGACTCAGGTCCCGTGCTCCAAATCCAACGCCGATCTTCTTCAGAAAATCGTTCGGAGGGGTGCCGCCGGCAAAAATCCAGACAAAGTCGTTTTCAATTTCCTGCCGCATACCGTCCACGTCCAACACCACGGAAGTTTGCGTGAATTCCAGCGGTTTTGAGTTGAACAGTACGTTCACTTTCCCTTTGCGTATGGAGTCCTCGATACGTTGAGAATTGCGTTCCTTGATGCGGGCGAAAGCGGCTTGGCGGTAGGAGAGTGTCACTTTGTTTCCGGCCTGAAAGGCCAGTCCCATGGCCGCCTCAACCGCGCTGTCGCCGCCTCCGATTACCAAGATTTGCTTATTGATGTAATGATCCGCTTCGATCAGGCGGTACATCACCTTGGGCAGTTCTTCGCCTTTCACGCCCAGTTTTCGCGGAGTGCCTGTGCGTCCCAGCGCCAGAACCACGGCGCGGGCACGGAATTGGTTGTTCACGGTCACGACTGTAAACACGCCGTCCGCGCCTTTCTTGATATCTTCCACTTTTTCGTCGGTGCGCACGTTAAAATCCGCGCGGTTGAGAACCACATCCCAGAAAGCAAGCAGAGCCTCCTTGGAGAGTTCGGTCTTCTTGAACTTCCCGTACATCGGAAATTCCACGGGACTTGTCATCACCAGCTTCTGCCGCGGATACTTCGCAACCGTGCCACCAACCTCGTCTCGCTCCAACGTGACATAGTTGAGTTTGTGCTCGATGGCCCGGAGCGAGGCGCTGATCCCCGCCGGTCCGGCCCCGACGATCAACACATCGAATACATCGGACGGGGTTTGGGCCGTTCCGTGGGCGGTAATCCGAGCGGCGATCGTATCCACGCAATCGCGGCCCTGGTTGACGGCGTTCTTGATCAGAGCCAGACCGCCCAGTTCGCCAACAATAAAAAGATTTTCGAGGCTTGTCTCATACTCCGGCGTTAAGCGCGGCATATCCGCGGCCATGGCCGGGCTGGCAAGCACCATCGTGATCGCACCTACGGGACATGCGTCGGCGCAGAGCGCATGGCCGATGCATTTGTGACCGTTTACGATCGCCGCCTTGCCTCCAATCATGGCAAGCACGTCGCCCTCCGGGCAGACGGAGGTGCATCCGCCGCAACCCAGGCACCATGCGGTATCAATATGAGGATGTTGCGATTTGGGCCCGTCGGAAAATAGCGCTCCCTTGGCGGCCGAGGCGCGCGCCCGTTCCTCTTGTTTCTTGAGACTCTTTAAATAGCCGCGCACGAAAAAGATTCCCAGGATGGCGGCGATTGCCAATGCGACAAGCGTATCCATTAAAAGCGCTCCATGCCAAGGTGGCGCATCAGAAATATCCCATCATCACAACCAGCACGATGTGGACGATCGCCAGCAGCGCAAATGTGTAGCTGAACGGTCGGTGTACGACGTGCCAGAGATGGAACACCTTTTGGGAGCAGGAAAGAAACAGCACGCGCTTGGCGATGGCCGCCTC
>Ga0182011_10000226_pt1 | contig 47583 bp, 46 predicted proteins | sample 711E1DmetaG_FD_120481 | JGI IMG/M metagenome (GOLD analysis project Ga0182011, IMG submission 120481) | Permafrost microbial communities from Stordalen Mire, Sweden - 711E1D metaG | ecosystem: Environmental > Terrestrial > Soil > Wetlands > Permafrost | place: Sweden: Stordalen | collected...
TATTTTTACCTTTATACGCGGTAACCGACCAGTATGGTAACACTATAACTACAGATATCACCTTCAAAATCACCAGCACCTTCACCTCAGCATAAAAAAAAATTTTTAGTTAGAAATTTGAATTGTAAGGGAAAATTTATCCCTTCTATCTATCTTTTTATTTAGTTTTAATTTAAATATGGGTCATGGGTGAGTGTTTCTTGCTTCTTCTTCCTTAGCTTCCCGTTTGAACTTTTGATTTGTTCCATTAATTATAAAAAAATATCATCCAGATTTAGGGAACTTGAAAAATTTATTTTCATATATAAAAAAATGGGTTTGTTAGAGGAGGAGTATTTTTTTATGTTTTTTCAATGTATACTGATTTGAGGAAGGGCATTTTAATATTGTAAACAGTGAAGGAGTCTTCTTCTCCGTATGCTGCTATGTTATCTCCTATGGAGTATGGTGTTGTTCCTTTGTAGGTGACGAATAGTCTTGTTAAATCATTAGTAGTTTCAGGGGTGTTTAATAACATTTCTGTTACTCCATCATCATTTATAGTCATATTATAGATTTGACCGGTTTCTATAATTTTTTGTCCTTTGTAAGAATCAGGATTTTGCATCATAACTGTTAAATCAATATTCTTACAGGATGCCTTGTAGGAAGCTACTTCACCAATTGGGATTGAATTTAAATAAAAGTAGGAGGAATAATTATTGGAGCGAGATGAATTAATATTCATCTGTGAAACATAGTTATCACTCATGTAATAGTATAATACTGGTGCAATAATCAGTATAGCCACCATGAGTATGATAACATATTTAATTCTATTATTCAAGTTCGATTACCTCATAAAATACTTTTTTTTTAATATCTGAAATAATATTCTTTATCTAAATAATTTATTCATACTTGTAGTGGTAATTATTTTATAGAAAAGATTATTTGGAATAACTATAATATTTCCTTCAGCATACTGCAGGGTAATAGCTTGAATCATTGCTGAACGTTTAGAACTGTTTTTTGCAGCGTCTTTAATAGCGTATCCCATTGATTCAACAGCATCTGCCCGGCTAATGTTATCTACACTTTGTTCCTGTCTCAGGAAACTTATACTATTATTGGTTACCAGGGTACCGTTGATAGTTACCCCACCTATCGAAGTTAAAATTGCATCTACTGCTTGAGGCTTTATGATTACCACTGAATCTGTTTTCAAGCCTTTATCATCCTCCACGATCTCCTGTGCATGTTTTGCGCCAGTAGCTAAGTCAGTATCATATAGGGTATCATGAAGGTAGAGTTGATTGATACCCACATTATGCATTTCGATAGCGGGAGTTGCATTAGGAAGATACAATCCATGAGGATTTATGGGTGTTAAATTGGTTACATCACTATTATTATTCAATTGAACTACGAATTCAAAATCAGCAGCCCCTATACTGGGTTCATGCTCACCCCCGTCATCCACAAGCATAACCAGTATACTATTACCTATATGGGGGTCACTGGTTACATTAATATATAGAAAGGCGGCAGCTGCACTTGTAATACAAACGAGTATGAGTATAACAGCGATAATTAAAACATTTTTTCTGCGCATCAAAATGACCCATAAAATTTTTAAGTCTTATACAATCTTCTAATCATCTTTAAATATATCCTTTCCTGTATAATTTTATATTTTAAACATCAAACATCTAAAATTTATTTTAGAATCGAGCAAAAATTATATTATTTTAAAGTTTCAATTTAGTTATATTAAGAATTGAATTAGTTTATATTGATTAAAAAATTAACTGGAAATATTATTTCTTAATAATCGTAATACTCATATTTAATCGTTATGTAAAAAAAAACTAGATTAAAAACGTTTATATTAGTTAGTAACAAATTTAGGTTTATTAAGGAAGTAATGACCATGATTTATATTTAATAATTTTAAAGGGATCAATCTTTATGAATGATGTATCTTTTATAATTCCAGCCTATAATGAAGAAGAGTCAATTGGTCCGCTTCTTAAAACAATAAAAACGATCTATAAAGATTCTAAAATATTGGTGATAGACAATAATTCGATTGATAAAACTGCAGAGATTGCTTCAAATTTAGGTGTAGAAGTTATTTTTGAAGAAAAACAGGGTAAAGCTCATGCCATGCGTACCGGTTTCAAGCATTCCAATTCTAAATATGTAGTGATGATGGATGCGGATAATACTTATGATCCTGCCGACGCTAAAAAGCTGATTGCACCTCTGAAAAATGGTGAAGTTGATTTAGTATTAGGTAGCCGGCTGAATGGTAACAAAGAAAAAGGAGCAATATCAAAAAGAAATATTATTGGGAATTATATTCTTAGTTTATTGGCAAGCTTATTTTATCATCCGGTTTCAGATGTTTGCACAGGTTATTGGGCATTTAACTATAAAGTAATAGATTATTTGCGTGATATAGGATTAGAATGTTCTGGCTTTGAAATGGAAGCGGAAATGTTTGCTAAAATATCTAAAGGCAAATTTAGAATATCTGAAATCCCAATAACTTACAAAACACGATTGGATAAGCCAAAATTAAAATCATTTTCTGATGGATTTAAGATTTTCAAAACGTTATTAAAACACAAATTTGTATTATTATTTGATGAGCTATAATAGGGATTATTTTTTTTTAGTAGCTGAATATTAATTAATCACTTTACTGTGCAAATACAGGCATCTGATACGTAAATCTTCACTTATCGTTCTGATTTATATATTCCTTGGTGAATATGGAAGTAATCATATTTTGAGAAGTCTTCTGGTTTAAAATTAAATTATTCAAACCTTCCCCATTTTCAAGAAAAATTAGAATCAACAAAAAATATAATATTAAACTTAAAAAATATTAATATTAATCTCAAGGTTTAGGGAATGAATGTATTTTCCACGAGGAATAAATGGGCCCTTTCATTTTTTATTTCTAAAAAAAATTTATAATCTGGAATATATTTTATTCCTTTATTATTTCATGGTTAGTCTGGTTATTAGTGTTAAGATTAGATAAACCGTTGCTACTATTACACCTATCATCAGTACTATTAAAACGAATTTTAAACCGTAGGTGATGAGTATCTGGTTAAATGTGAAGGGGAATACGGTGTATAGGCTGTAAATCACTAGGAATCCTAGAATGTTAATTATTATTTGTAGGGAGTCGCGAAGCCATTTGGGATGATAAATTATGTAAAGTATGTTGACGATTATGGTAAATCCTAGAGCTAGGTTTATTATCGGTAGAACATTCTGGAAATTGGTGGTTATGAAATTGATATGCCAGTTTAATAGATTGTTGAAGATGTAGAGGAATATTAGGTTAACTATAATAGCGATGATAAATTCGGATGTATGAACTTGTTTTTCATCTTTTATTGATTTTTTAATTTTATCCATTAAATTCAGATTATCCAAATATAATCCTCCATATAATTAAATGAATTTTTATGTATTTTCGAGGTATACGGATTTAATGAAGGGCATTTTTATTTGATAAACTGTGAATGAGTCTTCTTCCTCGTAAGCTGCAATGTAATCTCCTGAGACATAAGAAACTTTTCCTTTATAGGTGAAACGAATAGTCTAGTGAAGTTTCTATTAGTTTCTAATTATAATTACATCTTTATATTTATATCGTAAGTTCCAGGACTCCCATAAGTTCAATGTTTTTTTATCCTGTTAATTTTTTCAACCTACGGTGGTGATTAATTTATAGAAAAGCTTATTGGGGATAATTATGATATTTCATTGAGTGTATTGAATTATTGTTATTTTAACGCGTTTTTATAGCGTTTCACATTGATTCAAGAGCATATGCCCGATATTTCATAAAAAAAAGAAAAAAATTAAGTATTTTTATTAACGGTTTTGAATTTAAATGTATAAGTCGCTGATAAGTTGTTACCAGCCATGTATTTGATTGCTGCTTCAGGTATGGTGACCTGAGACTAAGTGTACTCAGTTTTTTGAAGCGTAGATCCACTTTTGGGTGAACGTTGAGATGTACATTGTTTTGCCGGAGATAGGTTTGGTAATTGTTTAAGTAGGTGCTTGCTAGGATATTCTCACTGAATTTAATGGTTATAGTTACTGTTTTGCTAATTGTTGGTTATTTAGCGTAATAATAATATTTAAGCTAATGGTATGTCCTAAAATTCAATAAAAGTGTATTCGTCAAGATATTTATTTTTCACCTCAGCCCTTCGGTATAAAACAACATTTCTATATTATGTATTGAAACATATTATTTATCCGTCTAATGATAGATTTAATAGGGAGATATTCATGGCTCAAAAAGAAGCAATTATAATTGGTGCAGGTCCTGCGGGGTTAACAGCAGCCTATGAGTTATTAGATAAAACAGACATTAAACCTATTATTTATGATAATAATTATTACGTTGGTGGTATAGCTAAAACTATCAACCATAATGGCAATCGAATGGACATGGGAGTCCATAGATTCTTTTCTAAATCTGAAAAAGTTAAAAAATGGTGGCTTAATATCATACCATTACAGGGTGCACTTGCAAGAGATGATAAAAAACTTAACAGGGAAATTCCACTGCAAAAACAATATTATAAAAGAGGTATTGGCTCTAAAAACCTGAAAAAATTCAAATCACCTGATCCCGAAAAAAACGATATGACAATGCTTAATCGTTATCGTTTAACCAGAATTCTTTTCCAAGAAAAGTTCTTTGATTATCCTATATCATTTAATTACTCCACTATATTAAATATTGGAATTTTAAATGGATTTAAAATAATTTCTAGTTATCTTAAAACATCTTTAAAACCAATTAAAGAAGAAAAATCATTAGAAGATTTCTTTATAAACAGATTTGGACGTGAACTTTATCTAACATTTTTCAAAGACTATACTGAAAAAGTTTGGGGAGTGCCTTGCACGGAAATAAAGCCCGATTGGGGGATTCAAAGGACTAAAGGACTTTCAATTAAAAAGGCAATTTTACATAGCTTGAAAAAGACGATTTCAATCTCTTCTTCACAAGATCCAAAAAAAGTGGAAACTAGTTTAATTGAGACTTATATGTATCCCAAATATGGTGCTGGACAAATATGGTGTGAGGTAGCAAGAATCATAAAAGAAAATGGAGGTGAAATAAATCTTGCTCATGAAGTTATAGGAATAAAAAATCTTGACAACTTAATTTCAGAGACTATAGTGAAAGATTTAATAACAGGAGATCTTAAAACCATAAAAGGAGATTATTTCTTCTCAAGCATGCCCATCAAAGATTTAATACACTCTATAACGGGACACGTTCCTCTTAAAGTTAAAGAAGTGGCTAATGGTTTAAAATATCGAGATTTTATTACTATGGGATTACTTTTGAAAGATTTAAAACTTAAGAATAAAACCAAAATTAAAACACTTAATAATAAGATTCCTGATTCATGGTTATATATACAGGAAAGAGATGTAAAAATGGGTAGGATTAGTATAATCACTAATTTCAGCCCTTATATGGTAAAAGATGATAATAGTGTTTGGATAGCTTTGGAATATTTTTGTAGTGAATGTGATTATCTTTGGAATATGTCTGAAAAAGAATTTAAAGATTTTGCCATTGAAGAACTTGTAAAAATGAATATTATTGAAAAAAATGATGTTATTGATAATGTTATTTGTAAAATAAAGAAGGCTTATCCTTCATATTTTGGTTCCTATGAGAACTTGGATGTGATAAAAGAATTTACGAATAATTTCGAAAATCTATTTTTGATTGGTAGAAATGGAATGCACATATATAATAATATGGATCATTCCATGCTGACAGCCATGACTGCGGTGAGAAATATAATTAATGGTGTAACTTCCAAAGATAATTTGTGGAATATAGCTGTTGAAGAGGAGTATCCTCAAAAATAAAAGTAGAATTTAATTTTTTGTTAATTTTAAAGTAAAGTTATTTTTTGATCTGTTATAACTGTGCTACTGTTGATAGTAGTTACGGGGTCGTCGGCTACGGCTGCTCCTATTATTGATAATTTGTAGGCGAGGACAGCTAGTATTAAGAATAATTGTTTTCGCAATTTTTTAACCTCAGTTATAATTATATTAATATGAGGTATTCAACATATATAATTATATATTTTTCATAATGTATTAAAGGTTTATTGGTTATTTTTACGGTTTTTTTTTGAACTTTATAAATATTTCTTTGGTTAAATATAACGTTTTTATAATTCAGGGGTTTTTTTTAATAAATTTTTTTATGAAATCATTTTATATATGAGGTTAGACATACACTTCAAGTGTAATTAATATCACGTAATGTGATATTACTTAGAAAGTTTTGGTGGTATTTTTAGGTGAGGAAAAGGCTTTATGAATTGGAGTGTAATGCTTGTGGGCATGTTCAGGTGGATACTAATATCTGGATGCATTGTTTAGTAACAGGCTGTAATGGATTGTATGTTATAGTTGAGGATTACCCTGCAGGCTTTTAAAATACTTTTTAAAATTTTTTTTTATTTTCCATTTTTTTTATTACTATTTTTATCATAAATGATTTGAAATTTTTTCCCATTTTTTTGAAAGTTTAGGTTTGCCAAAAGCTTTATATGGTATAGTTTCATTAGTATTGATCAAAGAAAAGTTTAGGTGATCCTAAATGTCAAGTATTGAAAAATCCACCCCAAAAAAGATCACACCCAGCATCCAGGAATACCTGGAAACCATATACAAACTCAGCCATAACGGAGAACGAGTTAAAACCACTAAAATATCGAAAAACCTGGAAATATCCCCGGGAAGCGTTACACAAATGATTAAAAAACTAGAAGAATTAGGTTACGTGAATTACTCTCAATACAAAGGAGTTAAACTAACCAAAACTGGTCTTAAAGAAGCTAAAAAAGTCACCCGGAAACATAGATTACTGGAGAGATTCCTCCGTGACATCTTAAAACTTAAAGATAATATTATACATGAGCAAGCCTGTGAGATGGAACACTCCTTATCAGATGAAGCAGAAAGAGCCATGTGCCAAGTACTGGAACATCCGGATAAATGCCCTGGTGAAAGCCTCATACCCGCCTGTGATTTTCCCTTTAAAAGTTGTGAAGAATGCATGACGCACCGATCAGAGGAAGTGAGTGAAGTTGGTAAGCGTAACGAGAACTTAATCCCGATAATGGAACTCAAAAAAAACCAGGAAGGTAAAATATCATTCATAAGAGGCGATTATAAGGTTATTAGAAGATTATTAGATATGGGAATTACCATAGGGGCTATGATAAACGTTATAAAAGTCGCACCTTTAAGCGGACCGGTAGAAGTTGCAATTAGAGGTTCAAAACTCGCTATTGGACGAGATATAGCATGCAACGTGTTTGTAGAAATTGAAGAATAAAAAAAATAATTCTTTCATAATGATACGGGGAGAAGTAATAATCAAATGAATACTAATAACACAGAACCCCTAGTTAATAATAATGAAAATTTAACTATTGCCTTGGCTGGTAATGCTAATGTCGGTAAAAGTGTAATATTCAATGAATTAACCGGTTCTAATCAAATCATCGGAAATTGGCCGGGTAAAACAATTGAAAGAGCAGAAGGTAAACTTCACTTTGAAGGCCAAGACATCCGAGTAATAGACTTACCAGGCATATACTCATTCTCCACTTACTCACTAGAGGAAATAGTCTCCAGAGAATACATTGCATTCGAAAAACCGGATGTAGTAATTAACGTGGTCGATGCAGCGGTTTTAGAACGTAACCTATTCTTTACTTTACAATTACTGGAAATGGAAGTACCGCTAGTAATCTGCGTAAATCAAGTGGACATCGCTAAACAAAAAGGCATAATCATTGATACCGAAAAACTCGAGGCTGCATTGGGAGTGCCAGTGGTAGCAACCATCGCTATAAGGGGTGAAGGTTTACATGAATTAGTGGAAATCGCCACAAAAATTGCACACGTTAAACCGAAGCCATCCATTATCGAGTATGGTGGTGAAGTTGAAAACCGTATTAAAATAATATGTCAACGAATTAAATCATTAAACCTAGAATTAGGTTATCCTTCTCGTTGGGTTGCAATTAAATTACTAGAGAATGATCCGGAAATAAAAAAAATTGTCGAAGCCCAGGCACCAGATTTGATTCGTTTAGCTTATCGTTACGCTGGAGAGATTGAGAAGATTCATGAGGAACCATTCTTTGCTGTGATGGCTGCTGAGAGATATGCGCTTGCAAACAGAATCGCGTTTGGAGCTCAGTTACAGAGTGAATTGAAACCCAGCTTATCTGAACGGTTGGATATGATAGTAACCCACCGAGTATGGGGTTATGTGGTATCTGCTCTGGTAATTGGCGGTTTACTCTTCTGGACATTTGTAATTGGCACTAATCTTTCCAATTTACTATCAGATGTATTCAGTTTCTTCACACCGGTAGATCCCCAAGTAGCTGGTCCACTGGTGAGTATTATATGGAATGGCGCTCTTGGAGGGCTTATAGCTGGAATTACCCTCGTAATACCCTTCGTTATTCCATTTTATATAATGTTAAGTTTAATTGAGAATTCAGGGATTTTAACACGGGTGGCTTTCATGTTGGATAGTGCCATGCATAGTATTGGTTTACATGGTAAGGCTCTTATTCCTCTAATTCTTGGTTATGGTTGTAATGTTCCAGCTATTGATCAAACCCGTATTTTAGAGACTAGACGTGAAAGATTACTAGCTTCTTATGCAATTACTTTTGCACCGTGCGCTGCTAGAACCATCGTGATTTTAGGGTTGGTAGCTATATATGTCAGCGTCTGGTGGGCGATAGCGCTTTACGCTATTGATTTACTAGTTATATTCGTGCTCGGTCGGGTGGCTTTGAAAGCTGTTCCAGGTGAGACTACAGGTTTAATTATGGAGATGCATTCATTTAAAACTCCATCTCTTTCGGTTGCACTTAAGCAAACCTGGACTAGAACTAAAACATTAATCATATTCGTATTCCCTATATACATACTGGGTAGTGCTGTTATGCAGGGTTTATATGCATTCGGCGTGCTTACACCGGTTAATGCTATTCTAGCTCCCATCACTGTATTCTGGTTAGGTTTACCTGTAATCACAGGAGTATTATTCATATTCATGATCGTTAGGAAGGAATTCACTCTTCTCGTGTTAGTAGCTATATTCGGAACTCATCTAGCTGGTGTTTTAACACCCATCCAATTCATTATATTAGCCTTAGTCGGAATGTTATACACGCCATGTTTATCAGTGCTTACAAAATTAGCTGTTGATTTCAATTGGAGAACCTCTATAACTATAGGTGTAGCTAATTTCATCACAGCAATAGTTATTGGAGGAGTAATGTACAGAATAATAAACCCATTTTTTTGAGTATGGTTTGTATCTTTTCACATTTTGACATGTTTATTTTAGAATAAATATATTACTTAATTATGTTCCTCAGCAAGGACATATTCCCTCCTTCCAGATAAAATATACTGAAAGGGAAACCATAAATATTGTTAAAAATCATTTTCCCAGGGTAAGTGAAGATGATATTAAATTATACATTGAGAAGTATGGTTGTAAATCACGATATATAGCACAAGCTATAGAAAATCAATATTAAAGAAAGAAATTTTTATAAATGTTAATTATGAAATTTTAATATAAAATAATGGGGATTGGGATTCATCCATGGTAAATACATCCTTTTTGATTAGTAATCATGAAATCCGTGAATTAAAGAATCTCATAATTAATAATGGATTAAAGACGGTTCCAGTAACTAGTGAATATGAATCATTACGAGTTACCGATGGTGAAATCAAATTCATATTATATAAATCCGGTAAATTAGTTTACACGGTTAATGAAACCAGCCGGAAACTTTTAAAATCTATTCTTATTAGGGATGAGGATTATGATTATATTTTAGGTTCGGATGAAACTGGTAAAGGGGAATGGTATGGGCCGTTAGTTGTAGTGGCTACTGCTTTAAACCCGGAGGAGATTGTCGAGTTAAGATTATTAGGTGTGAAGGATAGTAAAACCATTAAAAAAACTCAAATAATTAAATTAGCCGAGAAAATTATTGGAATGGATTTCATCAGGCAATCTATTATACTGAAACCGCGGACGTATAATAATCTTTACACGCAATTCCATGATGAGGGTAAATCGCTTAATGATATTATGGCTTGGGCTCATAGTAAAGTAATTCAGCAAACTTTAGATAAACTCGAATTCAGGAAAGCTAAGGTGGTTATTGATAAATTTGATTTTGATAAGACTGATTACCGGCTTAAGAGTATAGATCAGAGGCGAGTTAAAATTATACAGATGACCAGTGGTGAATCGGAGATTCCAGTGGCAGCGGCGAGTATAATAGCTAAATATCTCTTCGAGAAGATGGTGGATGAATTAGATAGGGAGTTTAATGTTAATCTTAGGGATTCTAAGCCAGAGAATATTAAATCAGAGTTATTAATGGATACTGCTAAAACACATTTTAAGAATGTAAATAAACTACTATAAAGAAATATATTTGAGGTTTAATATTATGCGGAATTTGGAAGTAGCTCAAATATTAAATGAAATAGCTGATTTATTAGAGATTCAAGGGGTTCAATTTAAGCCAATAGCATATAGGAGAGCAGCAGAGACAGTTAACTCTCTCTCTAAGCCTATAGAAAATTTAGGTATGTATGAACTCGTATCATTACCGGGTATTGGGAAGAGTATTGCTAAGAAAATATTAATGATAGATAAGACTGGTTCACTGCCTTACTTGGAAGATCTTAAAAAGGATTGTCCTATTGATTATGAATCACTCTTAGCTGTTGAGGGAATTGGACCTAAAACTGTTAAATTACTCTATAAATCATTAGGCGTTAAAGATTTGGATGATTTGGAGAGTATGGCACGTAATCATGAAATCCGGAAACTCCCAGGTATGAAGGAGAAAAGTGAAGAGAAGATTTTAGAGAACATTAAATTCGCTAAGAAAAGTATTCGTAACTTATTAGGTAATATATTACCCATAGCCAGTGACCTTAAGGGTAAGTTAAATAATCTTAATGTAGTGTTGGAAGTTGAAATTGCCGGGTCCATTAGAAGGCGGAAAGAAACCATTGGAGATGTTGATATCCTGGTTATAACGGATAATCCTCGGGAAGTTATGGATTCATTCACTAATCTGGATAATGTGGATAGAGTTATATTGAAGGGTCCTACTAAATCAACTGTACGTTTAAAGGAGAATGTATCATGTGATTTAAGAGTGGTTCCTGAGAAAATGTTTGGTTCAACTTTAATGTACTTCACGGGGTCTAAGGAGACTAATGTTGAATTGAGAAAGTTATCTATTAAGAATGGGTTGAAACTTAATGAGTATGGACTCTTCAGGGGTGAGGAATGGGTTTCGGGTGTAACTGAGGAGGATTTATTCCATACTTTAGGATTGGATTATATTGAACCTGAACTTAGAGAAAATCGTGGTGAAATGGAGGCGGCTCTTAAGGGTGAATTACCCACTTTAATAGGGTATGATGAACTTAGAGGTGACCTTCAAATGCATAGTAAATGGAGTGATGGTTCGAATACTTTAGAGGAGATGGTGATGGAAGCTCATAGTATGGGTTATGAGTATATGGCCATCACTGATCACTCGGGAGGTTTACGTATAGCTGGTGGTATGGATGATAAGCATATAAATTTACAATTAAAGATGATTGAGAAGTTGAATGATAAATTCGAGGATTTAACTATCCTTAAAGGTTTGGAGGTTAATATTGATTCGGATGGTAAATTGGATGTGGATGATGGAATTTTAAGTGAGTTGGATGTGGTTATTGCTAGTATTCATTCAGGTTTCCGGCAGGATAGGGGAAAGTTGACTGGTAGAATTATATCTGCTATGGAGAATGAGCATGTGGATATTATAGCGCATCCTACTGGTAGGAAGATTCATCAGAGGAAGGCTTATGAGTTAGATTTGGATGAAGTCTTTGAGAATTCAATTGAGACGGGTACTTATTTGGAGGTGAATTCTCAACCTGATAGGTTGGATTTGAAGGATGTGTATGTTAAGAAGGCTTTAGAGGCGGGTTGTAAATTAGTAATTAATACAGATTCTCATAATCGTGATAGTTTAAGTAATATCGAATTTGGAATAGCCACAGCTAGACGTGGTTGGGCAGAGAAGGGGGATATAATTAATACTAATCCTCTTAAGGATTTAAGTAAGCTCTTAAAATAAAAGAAAAAACAGGTATTTATTTTTAGGTTAATTTATCATAGTAATTTTCAGAGTACTCATTAGCAATCAATGGTTTTACGGCTTCCATCATGTTTGACATAATTAATCTGAAGTTATTATCCTTTTCTATCATGGCATCCATAAGATTTTTCTCTACACCTTTACGGGCGCTGATATCAGTTATAATAGAAACTGCACCTAAATAATCACTATTTGAATTAAATAAGGGATTTGATGATGCGAGTGCATATATCTTGGATCCGTCTCTACTATTAAATTGTAATTCGTGTATGTCTCCTAATCTATTCCTAATTTTTTTCAGGTGATCATTAAGATTTTTACGCCCTTCTCTATCCATGAAATCGAATATGGGTCGGTTAATCATTTCCTTAACTTGGTAACCTAACATTTCAGCCATATGTTGGTTAACGTAATTTAATTCATTACGTGGATTAATTAAGAACACTCCGGATCGGGTTTTCTCCACCATGATTCTATATCTTTCTTCACTATCCTTTAATTTCTCTTCTATGCGTTTACGTTCAATAGAATAGTGTATGGAGCGATCCAGTAGAATACTATCTAGATAAGATTTTACTAGATAATCCTGAGCACCTTTACTAAGGGTGGTGATGGCGAATTCTTTGTCAGATAAACCGGTGAGTATTATTATAGGAACTTTTGATGCAACTTTTTTGATGCGGTTAAATGTTTCAATTCCCTGACTATCGGATAATCCCAGATCTAGGAGTATAACATCGAAATCATCATTATTGAAGTGCTTTAAACCATCGTCAAGTCTTTTATCATGGACTACATTGAATATGGTTCTTTCAACATCTTTAAGCATTTTACGGATGAGTAATGCATCTCCAGGATTATCTTCTATTAATAGAATGTTAATGAGTTTATCCATAAATTTTTCACCTAAGGTAATTTAACTATACTCAGCCAGAAGTCTTGGATGGATTCCACCACATTAAAGAACTGATCTAAATCTACTGGTTTAGTTATGTATGAATTCGCGTGTTTATTATAAGTATCTATGATATCTTCTTCTGCGGTGGAGGTGGTGAGTATTACTACGGGTATGAGTTTTAAATTCTCATCTTTTTTGATGATATCTAAAACTTCTCTACCATCTTTTTTAGGAAGATTAAGATCTAATAATATTAAATCAGGGCGGGGTGCATACTTGTATTTTCCTTGCTTTAGAAGAAATTGAATGGCTGACTCACCATCTATTTGTACTTGTATGTTATTGTAAACTTTAGCATTTTTAAATGCTTCCATAATTAAACGTACATCACCGGGATTATCCTCAACTAATAAAATATTAATCGGCTGTACATTTACTTTCTCCACATCGATTCATCTCCCTTAATAAATTTAGAAGTTAAAATTTTTTTTATAGGGTTTTCGAGCTTAAGTTTAAACTATGATTTTATTAGTTTGTACTGATTAAGGTTAAAATTTTCGTTTTTTTCAATAATATTTTATTTATATAAAATTATTAGTTTAAATAAACCTTAATTAGGGAAGGTTTATTTAACAATAAAAACTTGAATAAAACTCTTATTCCAATTTATATTTAATTTGTAATATCAATTGCATTCTTTATTTATAAATAAAGGTCATATCCAAGTTTTTAGATGTGATTATAATGTTAGCTTGACATTCAAACCGAAAGTTATTTAAATGATGTTGGGGTAAGTTGTATTAAGGTGAATTAGAATGAATAAAAAAATAGAAAATAAATTTTCAAATTCCATAGATTTACGAGATGAAAACGGAAGTATTTGGGGTGCAGTTTTCGTATCCACTTCCAAAGAGCTTGGTAAAAGAGACATCATACTGATGGATGAAAAATCAGGCACTTGTTCTGCTAGAAGCATAACTGAATTGATTAACATGCTATCCAAGAAAAACGTCTCCTTCACTGAAAAAAGAAGGGTACTAGAATTTCTAGCCGAAAGATTAAGAATCTTAGAACAAGATTATTCAAAATTATACGACTTCAACAAACCAAAACAAAATAAAAATACTAAGAAAACTAAATAATAATATTGATCTCTTAAAAAAAAAACTTACGGATGGTTTCAAAAAATGGTGGAAAAAGAAATAAAAGAAAAAAAGGAAGCTGTAGAGAAGAAGGTTGGAGAAGTCAAAGAATCTGCTACTGAAAAAAAGGAAGCATTAAAAGAAACTGCCACTGAAAAAAAGAAAGCATTAAAAGAAACTGCGACTGAAAAACAGGAAGCTGCAGAAGAAGTGGCAGCTAGCGGTAGATCACAAGCTGAAAAAGTGTTAAATGATATAATCAGCAGTATTCGAGGCACACAGGATGATGTTAGTAAAGCCATCTCAGATTACACCACATCCATGGAAAAACCATTGGCTGATATTATTGAAACTGATAATGAAATAATCGTTAAAACAGATCTTCCTGGCGTAGAAAAGGACGATGTAGATGTACGCCTCACTGAGGATAGTGTGGAGATTACAGCTAAATTTGAAGAAGAATCCAATGAAGAGGATGTAAATTACATTAGAAGAGAAAGGAATTACGGTGAATCACAGAGATTCATTAAACTCCCGGCTAAAGTTAAAGTTAAAGATGCTGTAGCTAAATTTGAAAATTCAGTTTTAACCATTAATCTCCCTAAAATGGAAGGAGAGAAATTTAAAGTATCTATTAAATAAAAAAAAGTAAATATTCATAACCGTTTACCGCCTCCAACCTTAAACGGTATGATAACCTGTTCCTGGGGTTTTAAAGGGGATCTCAGGAACTAAACTTTTATTCTAAAAATTTTTGTTTATGGTAAAGGTGATATTTTATGGATGCAGATGAAATAAATGAAGTAGTTGAAAATTTCAAAGGATTAACTTGGGATGAACTGGATGATGCATTAGCTGATTCGGATGTTACTGACTTAAAGAATATAATACACATGCTTAAAGTCAGATTTGGCTAAAAATATTTTTTTTTATTTTATCTTTTTAACTTAAAAATTTATTCCTTTTTTTAAATTTCCGCCTAAATTTTCTGTAAAACTTTTTTTTAGTTAATTTACTAACTCTATTAGATTTTTTTGACATATTGTTTTTAGAAATAATTTAATTTTTTTTTACATAATATATTTATAAATATGAAATCAAATTTTTTAATTAAGAATAATTAAAAAAAAATATTGTGAATTAAATTTTAAAAAAAAATAGAAAATGGTGTATTTTAATATGGCTTTTCACGTGATGCTAATCCCTACTTTAGGTTGTCCTTCTAATTGTAATTATTGCTGGAGTTCAGAGGCGGATTCACCTATCATGGATATCCAAATAATTGAAGAAGTAGTGGAATGGCTTAAAAACTTCCGTGACGAGCCAATAACCTTCACATTCCATGGAGGAGAACCACTCCTAGCAGGCTACGACTTCTTCCGAGAAGCTTTAAAATTATTAACGGAAGGTTTAAGTGATCATAAACCAGCATTAGCTCTTCAAACCAATCTCTGGAACCTTACTCCCGAATTAGCTCAACTTTTTAATGATTATGATATTCCAGTAGGCTCCAGTTTAGATGGACCATTAGAGCTTAATGACTTGCAAAGAGGTGAAGGATACTATGAGAAAACAATGCGAGGATACGAAATCGCTAAATCACATAATGTTAAAACAAGTTTCATATGCACATTCACATCTTACTCCATAAATTTTAAAGAAGATATCTTTAATTTCTTCCTTGAAAATAATTTAAATTTAAAATTACACCCCGCTTTACCATCCATACGTGATGAAAATCCGATGAAATGGGCACTCACCCCTGAAGATTATGGTGAATTATTAATTTATTTATTAGATAAATACCTTGAAAATATGGATGAAATTGAACTTAAGAACATTGACCATTTATGTAAATGCGTGTTCACCCGCCGAGGCACGGTTTGCACATTTGTGGATTGTATGGGTGATACTTTTGCAATCGGACCTGATGGAAGCATATATCCCTGTTACCGGTTTGTGGGCATGCCCGAATGGGTGATGGGTAATGTTACTGACCATCCCACTATTGATGATCTGTCTAAATCCGCTCCGGGTAAGTTACTCCAAGAGTATAGTGATTATGTGGATCGTGAATGTAAAAAATGCACTTACATTAAATTCTGCAGGGGCGGATGCCCTTATAATGCTTTAACGATTACGGATGGAGAAGTTAATAGTGTTGATCCTCATTGCACGGCATATAAAACTATATTTAAAGAGATAACCAGACGAGCCACTAAGGAGATGTTAAGCGGTAATTTAGGTGTGAGTAATCATAATAAGTTGAAGAAGAAAACTAAACGTGGAGTTATGGATCTTATGCTTAAACATTCATAGAAATGATTAATAGTAATTCTTTTTTCATTAATGTAAATAAGAATTAATTCTGTGGGAGGGAATATTAATTTTATGATAATTGGTAAATTAGATGAAAAATGCCCAGAATGTGGTTGTAGGGATAAAACCATTAAAAGAAAAATTGAATCTGTACATCAGGCGCACGCTACAACTAGAGCTGTAATCTGCTCCGAATGTGGATATCTATTTAAATCTGGTGAAGATTGAATATACTAAGATAAAATTTCATTTAAGAAAATTTTCAAAAAAATCGAATATAGAATTATCTTTAAGATCTGAAGCTTAATATCTTTGGGAACGCTTTATGGAAGGGTTTGTATATTGAAAAATCCCGTTAATATCAACTTGCTCTATATAATTAATCTCTTCATCAACAATTTTTAATTGAACCCCGTCACATTAAATGTTCCATCGAATTCCATTTGATGTTCATCTATAGAATACTCTTGTGAGTGAGTTAACTGTGATTTATCATCATTCTTTGGGTTTTTCAACATTTTTCACTACTCTATTCCATTTTTTCATTAACACAGTAAGGCTCTATAATGAAGATTACAATTTGATAATTTTTTATTAATTTTTTTTGTTGATGATTCACTGTTTTTATACTTTTACCTCAACATTTATCCCAATATTTATTTTGGATAGTTTTCATAAAATTATTTCACTAGATTATAAATACTATGAAAGTTTAAAAAAAGTTAATTGGATAGTTAAGAATAAAAATGATAGAATAATAGGTTGATAATTATGAAAGTTAATGAATGGTGCATGTATTGTGGGGAATGCGCAGGTGTATGTCCTCGTTCACTTATTGAAGTCAGGGAAACCTGCTTAATATTCAATGAAAATGAATGTAAAGACTGTAGGATATGTGTGCAGGTTTGCCCCGTGCAGGCACTCTCTAAAGAGGAATAAAAAAACGAATTAATTATATAAAAAAACTAATATTTGAAGGTGAATTTTTAAATGTCAATTGAAACTGATATACTAGTTATAGGTGCCGGACCCGCCGGTTCATCAGCTGCAAAACACGCTGCTTTAAACGGTGCAAAAGTACTTATGATAGATAAGAAATCTGAGATAGGCTCTCCTAAACGATGTGCGGAGGGAGTTTCCAAGGAGGGTCTTAAAACACTGGGAATAGAACCTCACTGCAGATGGATAGCTAAGGAATTAAGTGGAGTAAAGTTTATATCACCTAACGGCACTAGTGTATGGTTAAATGAGGAGCGAGTGAAACTTCCCGAAGCTGGTTACATTTTAGAGAGGAAGATCTTTGATAAACATATGGCTATGGACGCTGCCCGTGCAGGAGTAGAAATCATGGTTAAAACCTTAGCCACTGGTCTTAAAAGAATTGAAGATGGTTTCTTGGTAAGTGCTGAATGCATGGATCAATCCTTTGAGATAAATGCTAAAATAGTTATTGCAGCTGATGGTCCCGAGTCACGAGTGGGAAGATGGGGTGGCCTTAAAACAACACTTAAACCTAAGAATATGGAATCCTGCGCACAGTTTGAGATGGCTGGGGTGGAAATGGATGATTCTAACTCTATCGAATTTTACTTTGGAAGTGTAGCTCCGGGAGGTTATGCTTGGGTTTTTCCTAAGGGTGATGATATCGCTAATGTGGGTTTAGGAATAATTAGTACTGAAACTGATAAAACAGCTTATGAGCATTTACTGGAATTTGTAAGTAATTGTCCTTCTACTCAGAATGCTCAGCCAGTTGAATTAAATATTGGTGGAGATCCTGTTGGTGGTATGCTTAAAAAACTGGTTACAGATAATTTAGTGATAGTGGGTGATGCTGCAAGTCAGGTTAGTCCTTTAACTGGAGGGGGAATAATCAGTTCTATGAAAGCAGGAGTTTTTGCTGGTGAAGTGACTGCTGAAGCAGTGGCTGCTGGTGATTATTCACAGAAGAGACTGCAGGAGTATCAGGATAAATGTGAGGATGAATTGGTTAAAACCTTTAACAAAGAGTTGAAAGTAAAAAATTATCTTCTAAGTTTATCTGATGAGGAATTGGACTCTATAGCTGAAGCCTTTAAGAATACTGAATTTGAAAGAATTAATACTAAGGAGATTATTAAGGTTTTAGTTAAGGTTTCTCCTAAGGCTCTTTTGAAACTTGGCAGATTATTTTAAGCATTAAAATTTATCCTCTTTAATTTCTTTTTTTTAGGCTATGAAAAGTAGGTAAATTATAGTTATTGAAAAGAATATGAGAGCCACTTTATGGTATATTACATCTGATAACTGCATCATTTTATCTTTATTAGTGAATAATGATAAGTAGAGTGGAACAGCCGCTAGTAATGATGGTAGAATCGCCACTACAAATTGTATCAGGTTCATGTCTCCGGAATAGAAAATGTAGCCGAGAGTAATTATTCCAAGAATAACTAAGATTTGGGATATTATGTTTTGATTTTTGTATAGTGAATAAGTGCCCATTCCAGCTAGATAGATGAAAAAATAAACTGGTAACGGTACTAGGAATAAGTTGCCTAATAATACACAGCAGGATGCTGTTCTAAGTACGGAGTTAGTTGCGGTACTAGTTAAGGGGGCTAATATTGTGTTTTTTAGTCTGAATGGGGGTACAGTGTAAAAGATTTGATTTAAAAGCATTAATCCTAAGAGTAGAGTAAAGATTAATGAGTAGAGTAATAATGATATTATGAAAACTAGAATAATTAATATTACTATGAAACTAAGCACGGTTTTCTCATCCACTTTATACTGGATAAAAGCTCTATCCTGCCTCTCCGGATTTCTCCGATCAGATTCAATGTCAGTATAATCATTTAAACTGTAAAGAGCACCCCACAATACACATACCAGAATCAAACCACCTAATACTTCATAAGGGTTTTTAATAGTTAAACCAGAAAAATAAGCATAACTTAACGCTAATAAGAACATGTTAAGAGTTTTAGATGCCCAGCCAACACGAGTTGACTTCAAAAGAGATTTAATCATATTAACTAACTTCTTTTATAGAAAATTGATTTTCAATAAGGGATTAATCATTTTTTTTTAAGATTCACTTTCCAGAATATTACATATAAAACGAGGTTTATGACCATATTTTTTGATATAAATTAGAATAAGATTCTCATCTACATGTGGAATATAATTTTTCACTATTTTTATAGTTTCCTCATCTGAATATGAAATCTCCACTACAAGGAAAAATCTTTTGAGGATGAAAACAAGGAATCTGGATAAAATTCCCAGATCAGAGAATAAATCATACTTCACTCCGCTAATATAAATCCTCCAGGAAGTCTGGAAAACCAGAGTTATATCTTTAAAATGATCCCGGTGATTCAAGTATTCCCAGATACATAATAGATAAAATGTAAAGGATTTAAACCCCACTACTTGAGTCCATTGACTGAATCCCATTATCTCGGGATTTTGACGATGAGAATCATGGAAATCATCGGCAATTAAAACCAAATCAAACTCCCTCAAACGTTTATAAATATCTTTTCTAGACTCTAAATTTAAATCATCCTTTAAATATTCAAAAATTATATTAAAAACTTTTTTTGAACTTACCACTTCTTTCGGAATACTCAATTTTACGTTATAAACATTTAAATCTAATTCTTTAATAGCATGATTAATATTAGCAGATTTACCAGTACCTGGAGCTCCTATTACCTGTATTATCCTATTTTTTCTTATTTTAAGCTTTTTTAATGTTTCATAAAGCTTTTTATAAGATAGGGTGATGATAAAATACTCATCATCCTCACTGCTGAAATTATAATTACCCATAATAAGAATATTTGAATTTCACTGGTTATAATAAATTCTACAAAATGAATTCTCGTCATCATTAAGCGTATAAAATCTAAGCTTGTTTTCTCAAAATGTTGTAATAGTAAAAATAACTTACCATAAATATTTAATCAGTACTTAATAAGGTTTTTAACACTTAACTCTCTTAATATCCACTTTAATATAAGATATTTTTATAAACATCAAAAATCATAAATATATAGGAAGATGAAATAGAATAAAGGTATCAGAGGAATTAGAATGGCTAATTATAGATGCACAGTCTGTAACTATATATTTGATGAAGAAAAGGAAGGTATCAAATTTGATGATCTCCCCGAAAACTGGAGATGTCCTGTTTGTAACTCGCCTAAAAAAACATTTGTATTAATTAAAAAAGAGGTTACGGAATTCAAGGAAGGGGAAACAACAGTATCTGAGGTTCTAGTTGAGCAAATGGCGGAATGGGGTATTAAATATGTTTTCGGAGTGCCCGGTACTTCCTCATTAGGAGTCTTGGATGCAGTGCGCAAGAACAAATCCATGAAATACGTACAAGTGAGACATGAACAGACCGCAGCATTTATGGCTTCAGCCCACGGTAAACTAACTGGACACCCCGCAGCCTGCCTCACAGTTGCCGGTCCTGGTGCCACTAACCTTGCCACCGGACTATACGATGCAGGTCTTGACCACTCACCAGTTTTAGTGTTAACTGGAATGCTACGCAGGCAGCTTATAGGACCAGGATCCTTCCAAGAGATCGATCAACAAAGTTTTTTTGAACCAATGACTGTCTACGATAAAATCTTAATGTCAGAAAATCAAACAACCATCCTTATAACCAACGCTATAAAACATGCTATTTTAGATAAAGGAGTTTCTCATATAGGGATACCTAATGATGTTCAAAAACTGCCTTACACTTCTAAAATCATACCTTTTGAAGGTAGTTTTCCCAATAAAGCTATTACCCAACCCATGTTCCTGATACTACAAGCTGCTCAGGCTATTAATAAGGCGGAGCGTCCGGTGATAATATCTGGATTTGGAGCTATCACTCAAGGTGAAAACTTACTAGAACTTGCAGAAAAAATCACAGCACCCATAGTAACAACCTTCCGTGGTAAAGGAGTCATTGATGAAGATAATGAATTTTATGTGGGAAGTCATGGTGACATTGGATCAACTGCTGCTACAGAACTGGTTTTAAACTGTGACCTTCTAGTGGTTATTGGATCCTCCTTCTCGGATATGACTCACCTACCCGAGAAAAAAACAGTTCAAATAGACATAGATCCTTTAATGATCGGACGACAATATCCTGTTGAAGTGGGACTCTACGGAAATAGTGCTGAATTAATACCAGAGCTCACAAGTTTAGTGCAGGAGAACAAACGGGATGAATATCTTGAGGAGATAAGAAAACTTAAGAAAGAGTGGTTGGATCTTCTAGCTGAAGAAGTTGATGATACTAAAACACCAGTTAGACCGCAGTATATTATTAAAGTTTTAAACGAGAAGATTGCAGATGATGCTATTATAACATTAGACATCGGTGAAAATTGCTGGTGGTTTGGACGTAATTTCTGGATGAAGAAAACGCAGACCATGCTCATGTCTGGTTACTTAGGCAGCATGGCATTTGGATTGCCCGCGGCTTTAACAGCTCAATTAGTCCATCCTGAAAGACAAGTCGTATGCATCACAGGTGATGGTGGATTCTCCATGGTAATGGCTGATTTTTTAACTGCTGTACGAAATGAACTTCCAATTAAAGTATTCCTATTTAACAATCATCAATTAGGTATGATTATGCAGGAGCAAACAGTGGAAAAATATCCTGTCTGGCAAACTGAACTTTATAATCCAGATTTCGCTGCTTACGCTCGAGACTGTGGTGGAGTAGGAATTTCAGTTAAAACTCCCAAGGAATTACCAAGTGCAGTTGATAAAGCTCTATCATCTAAAGATTCAGTTATTGTTGATATTGAAACCGATCCTAGAAGATTTATCTAAAAAAAATGTTTAAATTCTTAATTCATTACTAAAGAAAAAACAATATTAAAAAATTTTATGAGGAATCAAAAGTCATGGTAGTAGAACCAGTTAGTATAAGAACTAAAATACCTGATACTCAAGAGAATAGAGAGAAATGTCATTGTTCCAGTTGTCCTAGTTATCCCTACAACTATGATGATGAAATTCTTTTTTGCGGGACAGATGCCAGTAAATGTGATATAGAAGCTCAAGGATGTCTCTGTAATACTTGTCCCATATTTTTTGAAAATGAATTAAAAGGATTATATTACTGTAACCAAGTAGAAACAGGTGAAAGTAACACTTTTATGCGTAAAAGAAAATCTGTAGAAGATTCAGCCTTCTACCAAAATGTAGTGGACATTAGAGAGGAGAGTATTAACAATAAAAGTTTGATAGTTTCTATGGGTTCATTAAAAAAACTACCATTCTCCCTAGATGACATCCAATTTATACCTGCACAAGTCAATAAAATCCCTTTAAATCAAGAAGAACCGGTAAATACTGCTGTAAATTTAGGCCCTAACTCTAATAAACCATTAAAGTTGTCATCACCCCTAATTATTTCAGGTTTAAGTTTTGGAGCAGTTTCCAAGAATGTTAAATTAGTCATAGCTAAGACAGCTTCAAAGCTTAAGATAGGATTCAATTCGGGTGAAGGAGGATTAACCCCGGAAGAAAAAATTAGCGGATTAGATTACAGGATAGTGCAATACTCTACGGGAAGATTCGGGGTTGATGAACAGATTCTTAAATCAGCCGCTGCAGTTGAGATTAGGTTCGGACAGGGAGCATATCCCGGTAAAGGTAGTTATCTCCCATCAGAGAAAATGACATCTGAAGTAGCTCGTATTAGGGGTTTAGAGTCTGGTGAAGCTGCTTATTCTCCTGCTCATCATTATGATATGACTAGTCAGCAGAATATTAAAGATAAAGTTTCATATTTACGTGAGATTACTAATGGTGCACCAATCGGTGCTAAAATAGGATGTGGCGATGTTAAGGCGGATGTTAAGGCGTTAACTGATGCAAATGTTGATTATATTGCTTTAGATGGTTTTGGTGGGGGTACGGGAGCTACAGACCTTTACGTCCGTGATAATGTAGGGATTCCCATATTCGCGGCACTTCCACAAGCTCACGATACCTTAAATAAATTGGGAGTTAAAGATAAAATATCATTGATAGCATCTGGTGGATTGCGTCGTTCAGCTGATTTTGCTAAATGCTTGGCGTTAGGAGCTGATGCAGTTTATATTGGTACAGCCGCCCTTATAGCCATTAACTGTCAACAATATCGGATCTGTTATACTGGATTATGTCCCACTGGAGTCACTACTCAAAATCCTCAGCTTATGAAACAATTAGATATTAAAGAGGGAATTAAAAAGCTCACAAATTTTATAGAATTATCAACTGAAGAAGTGGTTAATTTAACTCGTATTGTAGGTAAAGATGATGTTCATAAACTTGATAAAAATGATTTAGTCTCTATAAACAGGGATTTATCCAGTATATGTGGAATTAGATGGTTGAATGGTGAATATTTAAAAGAATAAGTAATGGTTTTTTAATGAAATTAAAAATATTCTAAATTTACAATTAACATTAATTTTTATAAAATTTAGATTTTTTAGGGGGATGATGTTTTATTATATCCAACAATCTACAAGATGAAAGAGAGATAAAAAATCCTTTTATAATGATTAGGGAAGAATGGGAACTTACCTTCGATGCTATCCCTGATCTTATAGCCATATTGGACGAGGAACATAGAGTAATCCGAGTTAACCTAGCCATGGCTGATACATTGGGTGTTTCATCTGAATCATGTATTGGTCTTCAATGTTTTGCAGCCGTACATGGAGACACTTGTCCTCCGGACTTCTGTCCACATTCAAAACTATTAAAAGACGGTAAAGAGCATACTTCTGAGGTTCTTGAGGAAAATTTGGGAGGTTATTTCATTGTTACTGCATCGCCAATCTACGATGAAAAAGGAAAGGTTATAGGCAGTGTCCATGTAGCCCGCAATATTACTAAGCGCAGAGAAATGGAGGATCAATTAAAAATTGCCCTAGATGCCAAAGAAAATCTCCTTGAAGAATTAAAACGTTCAAATAAAGAATTAGAACAGTTTGCTTATATAGCATCACATGATCTACAGGAACCATTAAGGATGGTTACCAGTTTCATGAAACTTTTAGAAAAGCGTTATAAAGGTAAACTTGACCAGGATGCTGATGAATTTATTTATTACGCTGTTGATGGTGCTGAACGTATGCAAAAGTTAATATCCGATCTATTAACTTACTCAAGGATTACCAGTAAAAGTGGAGAATTTGAATTGGTCAACCTGGAGACTGTTCTGGATAAAAGTATTTTAAATTTAACAGTATCAATAGATGAAACTAATGCAAGGATAACTTATGATTCTCTCCCCACTATAATGATAGATCCATCTCAATTTACTCAGCTATTCCAAAATCTTATAGGTAACGCTATTAAATTTAGGAGAGAAGATACACCTGAAATTCATGTTAAAGTTGAAGATAATGATGATGAATGGATCTTTCAGGTAATAGATAATGGAATTGGAATAGACTCAAAACATAAAGATTTAATATTCAAAATATTCCAGAGACTACATGAAAAGGAAAAATATCCCGGTACGGGTATAGGATTATCTGTATGTCAAAAAATAGTTGAAAGGCATAGAGGAGAGATCTGGGTTGAATCAGAACTGGATACAGGTTCAAAATTCTGCTTCACCATACCTAAAATGATAGAATTAAATCAAAAAAATATATGAAAAAAATATATTTCATGTAAATTAACATTAATTATCTTTCCCTTATTTGCAATTTAATTAAATTTTTTTTGGGAGGACTATGTATTCATGAAGATCCAGTGCACTATTGAAGAATCCCTCAACAGACCAGAAGTTCGAAGATGGAGGGATAGAATGGGTCATATGAAACCTCAGGGTAATGTAGTGATTGTTTTACCTTGCAGCATGAGGAAACCTTATTCCCAATCTAAATCACATCGAATATTTATGAGGGCTACTAAAAATTTTCAGGAGGTTATTTTAACCTCTCCTTTTGGAGTATGTCCCAGGGAAATGGAGCAAACTTATCCTATACAATCTTATGATGTCTCCACCGTAGGAGATTGGTCCCAGGAGGAAATAGATGTCACGGGTAAATGTTTAACTGAATATGTGAATGGTAAACAAGTAATAGCCCATGTAGCTGGTGGTTACCGGAAGGTATGTGAAGAATATTTAGATGATGCTATTTACACTTGTAAAGATGGCAGACCCACTTCAAGTGAATCTATGGAAAATCTTAAAAATGAATTGAAGAATTATGATAAAATCAGAGATAAAAATAAAAATTTGAATAAACTGCGTTCTATCGCAATTTACCAGTTTAACACTAAAGATGCAGCTGCTTTAATACCTGATGGATCAAGAGTAATGGGCAGATTCAGCAAACGTATAATCCAAGATGGAGAACAAATAGCAACTTTTCATTATGAAACCGGTTTATATTCTCTTAATCTTAAAGGCGGATGCATCATAAAGGAAAGTATAGGTAAAAACTTAATTAATATTGACTTTGACCTGAAAACTAATACTATTTTTGCTCCGGGAGTGGTTGATGCTGACTTTACTATTATTCCCCGTGACGAAGTGGTAATTTTAAAGGATGATCAAGTGGTGGCTGTAGGTAAAGCTGTTTTATCTGGTGAGGAGATGAAAAAAGCAGTTAAAGGAGTTGCAGTGAGGATAAGGCATAGATTAAAATAATTAAATTTAAATATAAATATAAATATTAGGAATAAAAGAATATATTCTTATTTAACTGTAAATATTGTAATGTTAATTTTGAATTTTTAAATCAATTTTCGAGTGATGAAACATGACAGAAGAATTAGTTGAAAAGATACGAGAAACATTAGCTAAAGTTCCTGATCCACACATGGGTATTAGTATTGTGGAGATGGGAATAGTTGGAGACATTGAAGTCAACGAAGAAGAAAAAACTGCTAAAATCACCATAAAACCCACTAATCCTGGATGTATGAGTGCAGCCAATATCGCCATGCAAGCTAGATTAGCAGCTGAGAGCCTCGATGAAATAGATAAGGCAGAGATTATAGTTGAAGGTCATATGATGGCTGATGCCATCTGTGAAATGGTGAATAAGTAAAAATGGTTCACTGGAACCTTGCCGCAGTGGTGGGTGTTCCGGGGGTCGGTAAAACATCTTTATGCAGGCGAGCATCAGAGTCCCTGGGATACAATTATGTAAACTATGGGGAGTTAATGCTTCAATTAGCATGTGAAAGAGATCTTGCCCATAGTTTACCCGAACTCTTTAAATTAGATATTAATATTCAACATGAAATCTGGAGAGCAGCAGCTTTAAAAATTAAAGATAAGTGTAATGTGCTGGTGGATCTTCATGGAGTAGATCATTCTGAATCAGGGTATATATTATCACTGCCTATCGAGATTCTGAAGCCTGATATTATAGTGATAGTAGAATCATCCTATGAAAATATTTTAATGAGAAGGCAGTTAGATATTCTGAAGAAGCAGAGAATTATAGAGAATTTTAAGACGTTTTCTCAGCATAATAATATACTTAGAGTTTCAATGGCTGTTTGTTCTGTGATTCTTGGATGTAATTTACTGATATTAGATAATAATAACTTTGATTATTCATTGAAACAATTAAAGGAAGTTTTAGATAAATAATATAAGTTATCTTATTAGGTAAATTTGAAGCACATTTAGGATAATGTAAATTTATCTAACCAGAAAGGATATATATGATGAAGATTAAATCTTGCATCTACACTATCATTTTGAATATCTAATATAAAACTAAGCTCTTAAAAAATTATGGGGGCCCGTGGCTCAGGCGGTAGAGCGCACGGCTGATAACCGTGAGGCCCTGGGTTCGAATCCCAGCGGGCCCATTTTTTTTTATATTAATAAATTTTAAAATTAATTAATTTATAACAAATTTTATTGGATATAATACATTTTATTTATGGATTAAGTAATACTATTTATTAGATTCAAAAGGTTTATATCAGAATAATTCATAGATAATTAACTGGAGCAATGGTAAATTCAGGTATATTAATTACCTCAATTTTTACCTTCTTTTTTATTTTTAACTTCTTAAATGGTCCTAATTTATTTTATAAAAAATACTGATAATTAAAATAGTTATTCACAATATTTATTACTTATTTTAATGAATTTATCCAATTTATTTAAAGCTTCACCATTTTCAACAGATTCAAGAACCATCTTCATTGCTACTTTAAGACTATCCGTTTCAGCAGTGACAAATAGTATAGCAGCAGCATTTATAAGACAAAGATTCAACCGAGCTTCATCCCCTACACTATTTCTTCTACCCTTTAAAACTCCATTAATAACTTCTAAATTTTCATAAAGGTTTTCAGGAGCTTTAATATAATCTGGGATGGTACTTTCCAATCCAAAATCATCGGGATACCATTCCTGAATCTTAACCTCACCTTCACTCAAAAAAGCTACTTTGCTACGACCTAATAATGATATTTCATCCATAGCAGGTTTATCATTATTATCAAATCCATGTACCACCAAAGCTCGCTTAACACCTAAGTTGTTCAAAACATGAGCCATTAATTCCACATAATTTGGATCAAAAACTCCTAAAAGCTGGATATCTGCATTAGCTGGTGAAGTTAAAGGTCCTAAAATATTGAAAATAGTTCTAATTCCGAGTATTCTTCTAATGGGCATCACATTTAGCATAGCTGGATGGAAGTTAGGGGCGAACATGAATCCTAATCCTATTTCTTCTAAACATTTCTCCACACCTTTAGCATCACAGTTAATGTTAACTCCTAAGGATTCTAGGATATCAGCACCGCCACATTTACTAGTTATGCTACGATTTCCGTGCTTGGCGATGGTAACTCCACAGGAGGCGGCTATTATGGCAGCAGCTGTACTTACATTAAAAGTTTTAAATTTATCACCACCTGTTCCGCAGGTGTCTACTAAAACACGTCCTTGTGGAGAAGATACCTTTATTGAGGTTTCACGCATAGCCTTTGCAAAACCAGTTATCTCATCCACAGTTTCTCCTTTCATTGAAAGGGCAGTTAATAATGCTGCAATCTTCACTTCGCTAGCATTATGATTTTTTATTTCAACCATGCACTGGTAAGATTCCTCTTCACTTAAATCGTGACCAGAAACTACTTTTTTAAGACATTCATTTAGCATTTACAAATCACTCACATCTAGATAGAGAACTTTTTTGTGTAGCTTTTTTCATAATGTGACAACATTCACGTACCTTAGATTCAGGGTTATCTAAGTTATCTGTCATCGCATTAATTAGAGCGCTTCCCACAATAGCTCCATCTGCACCAGCGTCTATAACTTCAGTTACATGCTCAGGTTTAGAAATTCCGAATCCTACACAAATGGGAAGTTGAGTATGACTACGCATTCTCTCTACTAATTCTACTGTGCTAACTTTAAGCTTACTCCGGGCTCCTGTAACCCCCATAACTGACACCACATAAAGAAAACCAGAACATAACTCTATTATTTTCTCAAGTCGCTGATTACTAGTAGTCTGAGCAGCTAGGAAGATTTGATTAATACCATTATCCCTAGCAGCTTCAACGGCTGGATCAGCCTCTTCAGGAGGCAGATCCGCTGCAAGAATACCGTTAACACCGCTTACACTAGCTTTTCTATAAAACTCATTTACTCCCATTTTATAAATGAGGTTATAATACACTAATAATCCAATAGGAATCTGGGTGAAATCCCGAATCCTTCTTATAAATTCAAAACCTTTATTAGTATTCATCCCAGAATTTAAAGCTCTAATATCTGCTGATTGTACTGTAGGACCATCCGCCACGGGATCGCTGAAGGGAAAACCAATTTCTAGTGCATCGGCACCGCAATCTAACATTGCCCTTACAATCTGGAGTGATGTTTCAAAATCAGGGTCTCCGGCAACAATAAAGGGTATAAAAGCTCCTTCATCATTATCTTTAACCCGCTTAAACATATCATCATAACTTTCAATTCTAGGGTTATTTTCAATTTTCATACTTCTTCACCCATCTCCTCAGCAACTAAGAACATATCTTTATCACCCCTTCCAGATAAATTCACTACAATAGTTTTACCCTTATTTTCTCTCAACTGAACATATTTCTCTAGATAAGCAATGGCATGAGCACTTTCAAGTGCGGGTATTATACCTTCATATTTAGAGAGTAATTTAAAACCATGAAGAGCTTCTTTATCATTTATAGCTACGTATTTAGCACGGCCTGTTACTTTTAGGTGAGCATGTTCAGGGCCTACACCTGGGTAATCGAGTCCTGCAGATATTGAATGAGCTTCATTTATTTGTCCATACTTATTTTGCAGTACAAATGAAAGAGATCCATGCAATACTCCTTCTGTACCGACAGAAAGGGTTGCACCAGTTTTTCCACTATTAACTCCATTTCCACCTCCTTCAACACCCACTAATTCCACATTTTCATCCTCTATAAATTCTGAGAAGATGCCGATAGCGTTACTTCCTCCACCAACACAAGCGATTATTACATCAGGATTTTTATCATCCTTTTCCATGATCTGCTTTTTGGTTTCTCTCCCAATGATACTCTGGAAATGCTTCACCATAGTGGGGTAGGGGTGAGGTCCCATTGTAGAGCCGATTAAGTAGTGAGTGTACTCTACATTACTAATCCAATCTCTTAAAGCTTCATTTATAGAATCCTTAAGTGTACGTGAACCACTATCTACTGGTATAACCTTTGCATCGGAAAGTTCCATTCTGAAAACATTTAATTTTTGTCTTTGCACATCTTCACTGCCCATATAAACTTCGGTAGGCATTTTTAGTAAGGCGCCAACTACAGCAGTAGCGATACCATGTTGTCCTGCACCAGTCTCAGCTATCAATCTTTTTTTACCCATATACTTAGCTAAAAGACCCTGCCCTAAAGTATTATTTATTTTATGAGCACCTGTATGTAGCATATCCTCTCGTTTAAGATAAATTTTACATCCCAGCTTCTCTGAGAGGTTACGTGCATAATATAAGGAAGTAGGTCTACCCGCAAATTCCCTTAAATAATAATCTAATTCAGCATTAAAATCTTTATCATCTTTATATTTAATGAAAGCACTTTCCAATTCTTCCAATGCAGGTATTAGAAGCTCTGGAACAAAAATACCTCCATATATCCCGAATTTACCATCAGCAATCATACTAAAAATCACCCTTTAAAATATTTATTCAAAATATTTTTTTAATCTCGTATTAATTCTATAATCTCTCTGATTTTGTTATCATTCTTTAATCCAGGGCTATCTTCAACACCTGAATTAACATCTATGAAATCAAATATTCTTTCAATCTGTTTTCCTTCAGTTTGAATTCTTTTTAAATCTAATCCACCCGCTAAAAATAATTTTATATTATCATTAGCATTTTTTGCAAGTTCAGCAGCTTCAATAATTAATTTAATAGGAATTTGTTTTCCAGTGCCGCCGATTTTTCCATAATCCTCATAATCAAATAGTAAAAAGTCACAAACATTGGCAAAATCTTCTATCTCAACTTTTTTCCGGGCAGTGATTCTTTCAGGAATTCCCACAGCTCTAATTATCTTTAATTGCATCTGTATTGATTCAGATTCCTTTAATCTATTAATATCATCACTTGAAAGTGAATGAAGTTGGAAAATGTTGATATTAGATTTTTTTTGAATTACTTCTGCTTCTTCCAAATTTTCGGGTTCAATTACTAAGACGGCCTTTTCCCTATTATTAAGCTTACTAGTGAGTTGATTGATTTCATTTATTTCCACAAATCTTTTGGAGCGTTTAATATTAATGAAACCAATGAGATCTGCATTATTTTCCTCGCAAATCATTACATCTTCAACTCTAGTTATTCCACAGATCTTTACTTTCATCTCCGCTCCATCCTAGAATTTTCAGCAGCACTAACAATTTCAACTATCTTTCCAGATATTTCATTAGAACTCATTATACTAGTGCCAACCAATAATGCATCAACACCATAACTAGATAATAACTTCACATCATCAGCATTCTTTACACCACTTTCAGATACAAGAATTATTTCAGGGGGAACGAATCTTGAAAGCTCCCTGGTTCGCTTAAAATCGATGCTGAAATCATCAAAACACCGATTATTTATTCCAATTATTTCAGCACCAGCTTTTACGGCATTATCTACTTCTTCCCTATTTTTACATTCAACCACAGCATCCATTCCTAAATAATTTGTGATTAAAATTCCCTCCGATAAATTAGGGTAAATATCAGCCATTAAAAGAACAGCGTTAGCTCCATTGGCTCTTGACTCGTATATTTGATATTCATCTAGAATAAAATCTTTTCTAAGCAGTGATAAACAACTTATTTTACAAGCAATCTTCAAATTGTTAATGTTACTCTTAAAATAACACTCTTCGGTTATAATTGAAGCTGCGCTGGCACTACTCTTTTCAAATAAAGGTAATACAGTCTCGACTGTTAAATTAGAGATCTTACCTGCTGAGGGTGAAGCAGGTTTGTATTCACAGATTATAGATACATCATCCTCTTTTAAGAGAGAGTTTTTGAAGTTTTTCCTCAATTTAACTCTTTTAATATCCTCTTTTATCTCACTTAAAGGTTTATAAAGCTTTTCTTTAATTAAAACTTCCCTTCGCTTCATTATTATATCTGAAAACTTCATTAAATTTACATCTCCAGAAAATTTTTAAGTATTATTCTCCCCTCAGGTGTACCTACAGATTCCGGGTGGAATTGAAGTCCGACTATAGGATTATCACGATGCTTTATAGCCATTATCATGCCTTCACGAGTTTTTGCAATTATTTCTATACATTCAGGTATTGTTTTATCATTGCATATTAGTGAATGATATCTAGCAGCAGTAAGAGGATTTTTGACTCCTCTGAAAATACTATCATCTGTATGTAATATTTGACTCGTTTTACCATGTACAGGTTTTGCACGTATTATTTCACCATCAAAAGCATTAAATATTCCTTGATGTCCTAAACAAACTCCAAGAATTGGTTTTATACTTCCAAGTTTCTGTATTACCTGAGTGCAAATCCCAAAATCCCTCTTATTTTCAGGACGACCCGGACCTGGAGAAATAACTATTTTCTCAGGATTCATTTTTTTAATCTCCTTAAGGCTTATCTCATCATTACGTTTAACGATTATATCTTCATGAAGTTCCCCTATTAGTTGATAAAAGTTATAGGTGAATGAGTCATAATTATCAATTATTAATATCATTTTAATCATCCAACCTTACTAAGAGCGTTTATAAGAGCACTAGCCTTGTTTTCGCTTTCATAATATTCGTTTTCCGGCACTGAGTCGTGTACTATACCCGCACCAGCCTGTATTTTGGCTTGATCACCATCACACACCATAGTTCGAATGGTTATTGCAAAATCTGCATTCCCATTAAGGGAGAAGTAACCAACAGCACCGCCATAGGGTCCACGGGGGATTTCTTCCAGTTCATCTATTATTTCCATTGCCCTTATTTTAGGCGCTCCACTAAGAGTTCCCGCTGGAAACATGGCTGAAAATGCGTCAACGGCAGATTTATTATGATTTAACTCTCCGGTAACCCGAGAAAAAATGTGTTGAACATGTGAAAACTTTTTAATTCCCATGTAATCGGGAACTTTTACCGAGCCAAATTTACTTACCTTCCCTACATCATTTCTAGCCAGATCAACTAACATTAAATGTTCAGCTCTTTCTTTTTCATCTGCTAACATTTCTTTTTGTAGTTGTAGATCTTCATGCTGAGTAGCGCCACGTTTTATAGTTCCTGCTATAGGAAATGTTTCTATCATTCTGTTTTCTACTCTAACCAGCATTTCTGGACTGGATCCTATGATTTCTCGCTCATCCAGTTTCAAATGATACATGTAAGGTGATGGATTTATACTGCGAAGTTTTTCATAAAAAGATAGCTTGTTACCTTTAACAGTATATTTCCGGGCATTTGAAATGACACTTTGAAATATTTCTCCAGCTTTTATCTTCTCTTTAGCTTGGAGAACCATTTCTTCAAACTTTTCCTTTGAGAAATGATGTCCATTTTCCTTAAAGCATATTCCACTGATCTCTTCTTCTTCTTTTGAAATATTTTTTATCTCTTCCGATCTATCTTCATTAAGAGTTACGTATTCACATTTGTTTCGGATTCTATCGAATATTATCCCATCTAAGAATAAACCGAATTCAAAATCTGGATAAAGACCTTCCTTGATTTCTACTGGTTCGAAGTGTCGCACAGACTCGTAGGAAACGTAGCCTACTAATCCACCACGGAATCCTTTTTTCCCATTACTGGATGATGTAATCTTTTTTATTTCATCAAAGGGATTTCTTACATCGAATACTTCTTTTTCTCCATCTTTCTCTATTTCCAGTACATTTCCATATGCTTTTAATGTTGCAACTGGTTTAAATCCTAGAACTGAGAATCTAGCCATTCCACTATCACTTTCCATTGATTCTAATAGGAAAGCATGGGAATAATTATTATATATTTTTTTAAAAAGTTCGAATGGAGAGTCAAAATTTAGTTTCGTTACTTTAGATTCCTTTATTTTAATTTTAAATTCGCCAAAAACATTCACAGCCTTTCATTATTATTCACCAAGTTATTTATTTTTTTTAATTCATTATTTTGATAAACTAATTTGATAGATTTTATAATATTCAAACCACAATTTTTTATATACACAATTGCACTATTTAAAGCTTTAGTGTACATAATTATACATTACAATTATAAGTTCTATTCATGATAAGAATAATATATAAAAAAAATAAAATAATTTTGAAATAGTATTATACACATTAAAATTAAATTAGAATGGTGAAAATTTGAATGTGGAATAAAATAAAACATAAATTCGAGAAATACCCCGCAAGAATGCGTTTAGCCAGAAAGATAGTTGAACTCGGATTGCGTATAGCTGAAAATGGTAAAATATATTGTGGAGACGTGGAGATAAGTGATACGGCTATAGCACGATCTGTAGGTGTTGACCGGAGAACCATAAAAGCGACAGTCAATGTAATACTTAAAGACCATCAACTTAGAGACATATTCGAGAATATATACCCTGCAGGAACACTCCTAAAAAACGTAGCGAGTAACCTAGGATTTGGCGTAGTTGAAATAGAAGCCCATGCAAATAATCCGGGTATATTAGCCAAAGCGACTGAACTCATCTCACGAGAAAATATAAGTATCAGACAAGCACATGCAGGTGACCCTGAACTTGAAGAAAATCCTCGTCTCACCATAATCACTGAAAAACAGGTTAAAGGCGAACTAATTAATGAATTTCTAAAAATCAAGGGAGTTAAAAGGGTTTCAATCTATTAAAAAAAAATAGTCTTAGAAATCCTTATTATATAATTGCTTCCAAAAAACGAGAAATAATAAAGAAAAATTAGCTTATCGTGATTATTAACTATTTTTTTGGATATAAAAATTTCGTTTACTCTTCATCCAGGGCCTTCAGAAGTTCATCCCAAGCTTCAAGAGACTCTTTAGCCTCTTGATCAGTTAAAACTTCAATAGCATATCCAGAATGAACTAGTACATATCTCCCTACTTCTAAATCTCCCACTAAATCTAATTTGGCTTGTTGTCTTACTCCTCCAAAATCAACTGTAGCCACGTTATCTGTGATTTCTATTATCTGTGCTGGTGCTGCAATACACATAATTAATATCTCCTTTTTTTTTAATTCAAATTGGATTTTTTAAATAAATGTTATTCGATAATTTAAAGTTTTTTTTTAGAAATTAAAGAAAAAATAAAAGATACATTTAATGTTTTTATTATGTTTACATATATTATATAAATAGATTTTTTGGTTCAAAAAAAAAATTAAGATTTTATTAAATTTATATTATTTAATATTCTACTCATTCCTTTTTTTATAATATCATTTTTTTGAAGTATAATTTTTTAAGCATAAACCTAATAAGTTTAAGGATTTTATATTCATTTAACTTAGTAAGGGGGAGTTTAATTATGAAGATTATAGTTATTGGTGGAGGCCCCGCTGGTAGATTAGCAGCAATAGAAGCATCACAAATTGGTGTTGAAATAACACTTATAGAAAAAGAGTATTTAGGTGGTAAATGTCTTAATCATGGGTGCATGGTTACTTCCGCATTGAATGATGTCGCTAGATTTATAAAAGACTCTCAGAAATTCAATGAACTGAATATAACTCCTGAAATAGATGGTATAAATTTCCAAAACTTATCTAAGGGTATTAAAGAAATTATATCGAAAATAAGAAGCGTTGAAGAGGCTGAAACTAAAGATGCTGGTGTTGAAATTTTAAAGGGCACCGCTAAAATCATTGACCCAAAAAGGAAACAAGCCATAGTAGATAATGAAACCTACGAATTTGACAAGTTGATAATGGCCACAGGGTCACGAGCTTATATTCCACCAATAAAAGGTTCAGAGAATGCCAAAACACATAGAGATATACTAGAATATAAAGAAATACCTGAAAAACTTATAATAGTCGGAAGTGGAGTTATAGCGGCCGAATTTGCAGGAGTATTCTCTGCACTGGGTTCACAAGTGCACGTTTTATGTAGAAACAGTTTCCTAGGAGTTTTAGAGGATGAAGTTAAAAATTATGTGACAAAAAAACTTTTAGAAAAAGTGGAGATTCACGAAAATCATAAAGTTAATGAAATAAACAGGAAAGGGCTAACGTCAGATACGGGTTTCATGTATGGAGATGTACTTTTAGCAACAGGTATGACTCCAAATTCTGAAATATTAAATGGAATAGTTGATGTAGGAGATAAAGGCGAAGTTATAGTAAATCAGAGAATGGAAACAAGTGCTAAAGATATCTATGCTGCAGGAGATCTAATTGGTGGAATTGGAACAACACCCGTTGCTAGAATGGAGGGAGTTGTAGCTGCTAGAAATGCATGCGGAATAATTACCGAGGCAGATTACAGATTCATACCGAATTCAATATCCCTCTACCATGATGTAACATTTTTAAACCAAGAATCCCCTTACGTGAAGGATGAAAAAGTCATTGAAGGATCTATACCTGGATTTGCTGGTCCCGGCGCCTTTTGGAGGGTTCTAGATCGTAACACGGGATTCACTAAGGTGAAAGTTGACTCAGAATCTGGAGAAATCCGTGACGTTTCATCTATATCACCATCTGCACGAACAAGCATGGCTTATATATCAAAAATGATGAGGGATAATTATAAAACTTATGATTTCGATGATTTTATGGAAACACACCCCTCCACCGATCCCATATATAAATTGATGAGGATTTTTTCCAAATTTGGATAAAAGTAGAATCATAAAAAAATTTTTTTTTAATCTTTTTGTATTTGATTGTAAATTATCTCAGCAATCTTATCCGAGGATTCTAAAACATCAGCACCATACTTTAAAGCATTTTTCTTCATTTCATCTAGTTCATTAAATCCTCTTCGAGTAACTTCCTCTAAATCCTCTAATTCACTCTCTAGTACTGCACCTTCAAAAACAGCAGCTAAATTATGATACCGACCCCATTTCACCCCTAAAAGCGCTATTACGGGTAATTGACAAGCTATAGCTTCATGAATCATCATCCCATCATCTGTTAAAACTGCAAGATCAACTATTTTATATAAATCCCTCATCCAGTCAACATACCCTAAATAAATGATATTTTCGTCTTTTAGATATTCATGAATGTCTTCTTTGTCTTCTCTTAATGGTTCACCTACTACGATGATATTAGCATTTAACCCGCTTTTAGCTAGTTTATTAACGCCCAAAGCCATTTTCCCGAAAAGCCATGACCCTGATGAGAATAGTATTGATGGACAATCTTCTTTAAATTCTGGTGGCATCATTTCGAATGCTTTTTCTCTACTACCCACTATAATATCAGGATTAACTGGTGAATAAGCTTTATGAATATTCGTATTAGTTAAATCCATTTGGAATAAGTTTGATTCAGGAAGCGCAATTGTAGTGGTTATTCTAGTGCATACTTGTGCATCAGCAGGGGTAATTAGAATACCTACTGACGGTATTCTCGCTATTAGGGCTCCTAAACATCCAACTACAGCTCCACCTCCAATAATTCCCACTACTACATCTGGCTTGATTTTCCTGCATAATCGGCTAGTTTCCCAGGCTGCTTTAAATGTTTTAAAAGCTGCTTTAGCCAGTGAAGCTTTAGTCGCAGCGTGACCTCCTGCTTGAGGTATGCTTGTTTTATACCATTCTAAACCATTTTTTTTAAATAATATACCAGGGGCAGTGCGATCTAATGCAAATTCACACTCCACACCATGATTAGATAATGCTCGAGCAATGTTAAGGGCGGTTACAGTGTCTCCTCCCATGCCTCTTCCAGTAACTACTAATAATGCCTTCAATAAATCACCTATTCGTTTTATTTATTATAAAAATTAGAATAAATTTTTGTCTTTTTTTTGAATATTATTATATACGAGATTAAATCAAAATTCAATGAATTTATCTTTAATTTAGAGTAACTTTTTTATTATTATTAAATTCTCTTTAATATATAATTAGAATTGGAATAACCGTATATTAGAATTATTTATTTTTTATTCCTATGATCCTTAAGTTGGTTAAACAAATTAGTATTCCATATAATGTCGAATACACCTGATATTGTATCTACAAATTCTGGATACTGATTCCATATGCCTATAGCAGTTTCCTCTAAGACATTTTCACCAGAAAATTTAGATACGGCCATCAACATCTCTTGATTGTCCCTCACCACCAATTTGATAAATGGTACTTGAAGCACTTTACAAGAACAGTTGAGTTCAGAGAATTCATTAGTAATATCTATTTTATTACTATCAGTAGTATAATAAGGAGGAGTAATAATTCTTGTACTAACCCCTTTTTTAATGACATTTTCAAGTGATTGCTTCAAATATGATACTTCATTCTTGAACATAAAACCTCCCATCAAAATTAGTGAATTCTCCGCACGTGAGATTATCTCCAACTCTTTTTTAACTAATTTTTCAGAACTGTGTAATACCCATAATGGAGCAGGAACCTTAGGTATTTGATTTTCATACATCATATTCAACTCTACCTCAGCTTTATCAAGATTATCCTTTAAATCTTTCCGATAATTTTCGAAAACATCATGTGGAGGTATTACTATAAATTTTAAAGGTTTACATCTATCAATTTCGATGAAACCCTTCTTTTCTAATGTTTTCAAAGTTTCATATATTTTTGGTCGGGGTAAACTAGCTGCAGAACTGATCTCTGAAGCTGTTCCAGATATAATAGAAGTTAAAGCCACGTATGCTTGTATCTCATAGTTTGTAAGTCCCATAATTCTTAAAGCATTAATTATTTCTCGATTCATAATGAATTCTCCTAATAGTTGTTACATATTAACCAGTATTAGTTACAAAAGATATAAAAGGTCTATATTTAATAGACAAAATCAGGTATGCCTAAACAGAACTAATATATTATATTAAGGGGGATTGAATGGTGGAATATGCCATTGAAACATCAAATCTAAAAAAGAAATTTGGAGATTTCATTGCAGTAAATAATTTGAATTTGAAGGTTAAAACAGGAGAAATATATGGTTTATTAGGGCCTAATGGCGCTGGTAAAACCACGACCATTAAACTGCTCTGCAATCTTACAAAACCAGCTAGTGGGGATACTTATATTCTAGGTAAAAAGGTCCCTGACAGGAGTGTAGCATCCGATATAGGGTATATGCCACAGGAGACAGCTCTTTATGATGGTTTATCAGTATATCAGAATATGTCCTTTTATGGGGAGATATACGGTCTTTCTACAGGGAAGATTAAAGATCGTGTTCAAGAATTACTTAAATTCATTGATTTAGAGAAGTGGCGAAATGAGTTAGTAGGTAATCTTAGTGGAGGGATGAAGCATCGGGTTTCATTAGCATGTACCTTGATTCATGAACCTCGAATCCTCTTCCTAGATGAGCCTACCATTGGTATTGATCCTGAACTCAGAGTTTCCTTCTGGAATTATTTTAATAAGCTTAAGTTGATGGATATCACCATTCTCATCACCACTCATTACATGGATGAAGCGCGTAGATGTGATCGGGTAGGATTCATGAAAAATGGTGATTTGATTGCTGAGGGTCAACCTGAAGACATACTAAATAAGAGTCACACTGATTCATTAGAAGATGCGTTCCTAAAGTTTTCAGCTGGAGAAGTGGCATTATGAATCTAAAAAGAACATTTGCCGTTACAAAACGTGTTTTCAGAGACATTAGGAATGATAAACGTACTATAGCACTTATGCTTTTAGCTCCTATCTTCGCAATGTTCGTTTTTGGTGTGGCATTCAGTGGAGATGTTACAAATGTCAATGTAATAATAGTTAATCATGATCAGGGATTACAAACACCTAATGGTACCATTTCCTTGTCAAATAATATAATCTCTAATCTGAATACCAGTGTCTTAAACATTCAATACATGGATGATGAGAATGCTGCAGTAACTCAAATAGAAAATGGAAAGGATTACGCTGTTATAATTTTCCCGGAGAACTTCACTCAAAACGCTTATATGGGTCTTACTAATCCATCATCAGGCTTAAATACGCAGATAACCATTCGAGATGATGAAAGCATCCCTAATATTAAAAACGCTATACAAGGTAATGTGGCTGGTGCTATTACAACCACTATACAGAATCAGGGCATTAAATCTCCAGTTACAATTAATTCTGACGCTATTTATGGTAAAAATGCTCAATTCATAGATTTCTTCGTACCTGGGATTATGGCTTTCGTGGTTTATCTTCTAACCACCCTCCTCACTTTACTAGCCTTTGTAGGGGAGCGGACTTCAGGTACATTAGGACGACTTTTATCCACACCATTACGAGAGAGTGAAATAGTATTAGGATATGCAATAGCATTTGGGATTATAGGAACTATTCAGGCAGCCTTTCTATTAACCGTTGCACTTCTAGTTTTCAAAATAATAGTAGTGGGAAATGTTTTATTAGCCTTCTTAGTAATTGCATTGTTGGCTGTAGTGTCTCAGGCATTGGGTATATTATTATCTAGTCTAGCTAAAAGAGAGGGTCAGGCGGTTCAATTTATACCATTCATAATATTACCAGTATTCCTACTTTCAGGAATATTCTGGCCCATACAAGCCATACCCACCTGGTTAAGACCATTTTCATATCTAGTGCCAGCCACTTATGCGGTGGATGCTAACCGGGCAGTTTTCTTAAAAGGATGGGGATTAGATAAAATATGGCCGGATATCCTCGCATTAATTATCTTCGCGATTATATTCCTACTTTTGGCGATTTTATATTTGAAAAGAAGGACAGATTAAAAAGTCTTATAATTTTTTATTCTTTTTTTTAAGAATATGGATTTAAAACTAGTCTTCGCAATCCTAATAATTTATAAATCCTTTTTTTAATAATTAATTCCTTTTTATCGAGTAAGATTCTACGTATAAGATCACCTAATCCGCCGCCGGTTAAAACATCCATTACATAATCACCGAAGGTGGGTTCTGTGATCAATAACTTATCTATCAAATAATATTTGAGGTTCACCCTCCGGATGAAAGCTATTAAGATTGAAGTAATTATCAGAAGAACTAATACAATTAAAAATACTTCCAAACTTCCCCAACCATGATAATTAGCTATATTAAATCCTAAGAGTGTGTATATGATACCGAGACTAACACCGAATGAATGATTACCCACTTCACCCATCATAATTTTTCCTTTATAATCCAATGGGGCGTATCCAAGGCAAGCTGCTAAAATAATTAAGGCAAGAGAATAGGGGTTTCCTGTGGTTAAATAAAGAAGCAAAGCCATTATTAAACTTATTATAATCACAGTTGAGCAGGCTGCTCCCGGTTGCATGTCAGCGATATTCAATGGTTGTATCATCAAAGCAATGAGAATAGCTACCGGCCCGAGGTAATAGAATCCCACAATCATAACCAGTAACATGCCGATACCCCTTGAGAGCTGGCCTAATTCAACTGGAAGATCGCCGATTTTTTTTCTACCTATTAAATCATCAACGAATGCAAATACTCCTATTAAACCAATTAAATAATTCCAGGGGAATGGGAAAAATAATATTAATACTATGAATGGAGCTAAACCCACTGCACGAGGTGTTCCACCTCTCACCGAAGTGTATAGATTCCCTCCCAATCTGGTAATTATTGTTTTAATTAGCAGGGTTAAAAATGCCGATAAAATAAAAACAATTAATATAAGGATTATTTGATTCAAAATTTATTCACCATTTTATACTATTAACTATAAACCCTTAGAATTTAACTTTAATTTTACAAAAAATTAGATTTTTTAGCATTATCAATTTTTTAAGATTTTCTGGAATGAATCATTTTTTTTATATAGCATATCTTAAAAGCGCTGCAATTCCCCCTAAAGCAGATAATTGTTTTCCACCTTCATGTTCACTACTTATAATCATCACTTTACCCCCTAGGTTCTCAGTGATGTCCATTATATTTTCCACATCTTCTTTACGAAGTAACTCATCAATAACCAGCAAATTTTTGACCGCACCTGCTTCGGCAGCATTTTTAACTTCATTTAAACCGTAAGTCACCATGTTAGATGCTTTACCAATTTCCTGTAATAATTGATTTATTAAACGCATTTCTTGAGCTATACGTCCTTCAGTAGCCATTTCCTCCAGTACACCTTTCTGGAGAATTTCTTGAATACCAGCTCTTCCACCAGCCCCCGTACTTTCTAAACGACTTATTTTACTTTTATCCGAGTAATGCTCATTAAGGTATTGGTAAAAATCATTCTTCCAAAAACCCGGGCCACCAATAACTATTCCTTCTATTCCCTCGAAATTACTGATGGTGTTGATGATTTCATCATAAAAATCATTTAAGATTTTCTGCCGATTTTTCTGTAATTCTCTTTTGCCAGTGATTCCCCCAATAATAGGACCGTAATACTCCACCCCATACTGCCGTAGAATACCCATATCTGCTACATCATCCTCTATTACAACTACTAATGCTCGAGGAGTTTTTGATGCTTTTATAGCTTCTTTAATTCTCTTTTGATTCCAGCGAGTCCATCTTTCCTTTTGGATTTTAACTGAATTTTTAAGCTTCAAATCGAGGGTGTGATGGGAGCCTAACGGAACTAGATCCTCTGGACCCTTTTCAATAACGCCAGTAGCCCGTAGTTTTCCCGTGTACTTATGAAACTTAATGCTTTCAACACGTATACCAATGAAAAATGTTTTTTTAATTCCTCGGTCGCTGCGTAGACGTTCTCCGGTTGTATCTTGTATACGGCGGGTGGTTCTAGAGGAGACAAGATCACCAGGCTCTATAATGTGAGATAAATGCCATAAATCATCTAGAGTTTCTGGTAATAACTCTATAACTCCTTTTCTAGCATCTTGATGAATTATACGCATTTAATAAACCTCTTTTTTGATATAAGGAATGAATATTAATAAAAAATTATAACTATACATTATATTACAATTTTTTTTTTATTATCTATTGTTCATAAGTTTTCTCTTATATTTAGAAGGTCACTTATCAAAATTTATAATATTACGATTGTATTTAGGAGCCGGAAAGACTTAAAAAAATTGATTTGACATTAATGATTAGTAATAGTTAATGAGTATATACTAAAGATTTAAAATAGATGATTTCCCATAGATAACTCTATGCATGTGGCGATTATTGGAGGAACGCGAGGATTGGGAAATTGGATAGCTGATTTTCTTAAAGAAAGAGGATGTGATGTGGTCATCACAGGTAGAAATTCTCTTATGGGAATGGAGCTATCTGAAAAAATAGGGGTATCTTATACTTCCAATAATATAGAAGCTGTGTCAGGAGCGGAATTAGTGATTTTAGCGGTCCCTGTTAATGTCACTCCCCAAATCATAATGGAAGTTGCTCCACACCTCAAAGCAGGTTCTTTGTTAGTTGATGTAACCTCTGTTAAGGAAGAACCATCTCGGGCGATGGAGAAATTTGTTCCTGATGGTGTGGAATTTCTTCCGACTCATCCCATGTTCGGACCCCGAATTAAATCCCTAGATGGACAAATTGTTGTATTAACACCATTGTATAAAGGTAAATGGTACGATAAAGTGATTAAATTTTTGGAATCAGAAAATACTCGAGTTATTGAAACAACTCCACAAATTCATGATCAGATGATGAGTATTGTCCAGGGTTTAACTCATTTTGCTTACATTAGTATTGCTGTTACGTTGGAACGATTTCAGGTGGATGTTAAGGAGTCGAGAAGATTTGCAAGTCCAGTGTATAGTTTGATGCTTGATATGATTGCTAGAATTGTTTCACAAAATCCTTATATGTATTATGCTATTCAGACTCAAAATCATTACATTGCTGAGGTTCATAAGCAGTTCTTCTCCACTATTGAGGAATTGAATGATATAATAACTCAGAATGATCAGGAAAAATTTGTTAGTGTGATGAGTTCAGCTGCTAAATATTTAGATGATTTAGAAGCATCTCTTGGAAGATCTGATAAAGCGATATCTGCACTCACTGAGGAGATAAGGATATTGAAAAGTTCATTGGGTGAAGAAGTTGCCCTTAGACATATATATTCTAGAAAAATACATGTAGGAATTTTAGAGGAGATTACACCAGATTTCATAACTTTAAACAGTCATAACAAGTTAATTAAATTAAAAATATCGAATATAGAAATTTTAAGTCAACATGAACTGAATCAATATAAAACTGAAAATTATCCAAGCAAGATTTTTGATGTTTCTGTTATTTTATCGCAGGATTCTAACCCAGAAGTTATATCAAGAACAATGAGGAATTTAAAAGGTGTGGTAGATGTTTGTCTGAAGGATGTTTATCAGGGCAGTCAGATTGAATCGGGGATGAAAAGTATCACTTTTGAATATGAAGTTATAAATTCTGAGGCTAGAATTAGTGTAGAGGAACTTCTTAACGGTTTTGGTGGAATTATACGCTAAAAAACGGGTTTATTGGGAATTTATCCTACATTATAAACATTAGTATGTTTGGTTTCAATTTTTTTTATAATTCTTGACGGTAGATTCACTAAATCTGTATTTACTTCATTGCTTCATTATTACTAAATTAATCTCAAACTTTATGTTATTTTTGAAATTTATTAATTAAAAAAAAATAGAATTAAAACTATATTTTTTTTGTATTAGTTTGAAATTCAAAAGGCTTATATATAATGTACTCCAATGTTATAGTAACATAAGTTAACTAAAATATAATTTAATTACAATTTCTTTTTTAACAATTAAAAAATACACATTCAACTTACAATGATATAAAAGGAGGGTTTTATTATCAACAATAAAGAAATGAAATTAAAAGTAGCAGAAGCATATTCACAAGCAGATGTGGGTAGATCAATAGCTAGAATAGACCCTAAATGCATGGAAAAACTTGATCTCCTCGACGGAGATATAATAGAAATAGAAGGCAAAAAATTAACAGCTACTAATGTAGCATCCTCTCAAATGGACATTGGATTAGGAATAATCAGAATAGATGGTTACATTCGAAAGAACGCTGGAACCTCCATAGGAGACGAAGTCACTGTAAAACACGCTAAAGTTAAAGAAGCACAGAAAATAACCTTAGCACCTGTTGATCAGAAAATCAGAATCACAGGAGACGTTAAAGGCGCATTTCAAGGACGAGTACTCTCAAAAGGAGACATAATAATCACCGGAATCAGACAACAAACAGTACGAACCGGGTTATTCGATGAATTCTTCCCTGAAATGGTTACAAGCGTTAGCCCCATGGGAGAATTAAAACTTGCAGTAATCGCCACTAAACCCGCAGGAGTAGTTAAAGTCACTGAGATGAGTGAAGTAGAAGTACAATCAGAACCCGTGGACGTATCTAAATTAGAAGGAGTAAAAACTCTTATAGATGTAAACTATGAGGATATCGGCGGACTTAAAGAAGAAGTTAAAAAAGTTCGAGAAATGATAGAAATACCACTCAAAAGACCAGAACTCTTCGAAAGACTCGGTATTTCACCACCTAAAGGTGTTCTAATGCACGGACCTCCAGGAACAGGTAAAACTTTACTAGCTAAAGCTGTGGCTAACGAGACCGACGCTCACTTCATCTCCATTCAAGGTCCTGAAATCATGAGTAAATACGTGGGCGGATCCGAAGAACGCCTCAGAGAATTCTTCGAAGAAGCTGAAGAAAACGCTCCTAGTATAATTTTCATCGATGAAATAGATGCCATCGCCCCCAAAAGAGAAGAAGTTTCCGGAGAAGTGGAAAGACGTGTTGTAGCGCAACTACTCACATTAATGGATGGGCTTAAATCAAGAGGCCAAGTAGTAGTGATAGGAGCTACTAATAGGCCTGATGCTCTAGACGGTGCACTGCGACGCCCGGGACGTTTTGACCGGGAGATTGAGATAGGTGTGCCTGATAAAGATGGCCGCCGAGAAGTGCTCCAAATTCACACTAGAGGCATGCCTCTGGATGAGAAAGTTGATCTGGATGAAATCGCTGAGACAACCCATGGTTTCGTAGGCGCAGATTTAGAATCACTTTGTAAAGAATCAGCTATGAGAGTTCTTAGACGAGTGCTTTCTGATATTAAGGGTGAAGAGGAGATTCCACAGGAAATCTTGAAGAAAATGATTATTAATAAGAATGATTTCAAGGAAGCTCTTAAAGAAATTCAGCCATCAGCACTTCGTGAAGTAATGGTACAGGTACCTGATATTAAATGGGATGACATCGGTGGCTTGGAATCAGCTAAACAGGAGTTAAGAGAGGCGGTAGAATGGCCCTTAAAATATCCGGAAAACTTTGAAAAATTCGGGGTTAAACCACCTAAAGGTGTGCTTATTTACGGTCCACCTGGAACAGGTAAAACATTACTAGCTAAGGCCGTAGCTAATGAAAGTGATTCAAATTTCATAGCTGTTAAAGGACCTGAATTATTATCTAAATGGGTTGGTGAATCAGAGAAGGGTGTACGCGAGGTTTTCAGAAAAGCCAGACAAACTGCTCCCACAATAATATTTTTCGATGAAATAGATTCCATAGCTTCCACAAGAGGAGGTGCCAGCTCTGATTCAGGTGTCACGCAGAGAGTGGTGAATCAACTGCTCACCGAGATTGATGGAATGGAAGAGTTGCAAGATGTGGCTGTGATTGCAGCTACAAATCGAGTTGACATATTAGATCCTGCATTAGTACGGCCGGGAAGATTTGACAGGCACGTTAAAGTAGATGAACCTAATGAAAAAGCTCGTCTGGAAATATACAAAGTTCACACTAAAAAAATGCCCTTAGCAAAAAATGTAGACCTGAAAAGGCTCGCTAAAGACTCCGAAGGATACGTAGGTTCAGATATTGAGACTGTATGTCGTGAAGCTGTTATGCTAGCTCTTAGGGAAAATTTAGAGATAGAAAATATTTCCATGAAATACTTTAAAGATGCAATGAAGAAGGTTAAGACTGAAGAGAAAGTGGAATTATTACATTACCGCTAGATCAAAGTCTTAGAAGAAAATAATTTTTTATTTTCTTCAATTTTAATTTTTTTTATTTTACTAATTTTTTAGACTATAATTAATTTTTATTCATTTTATAATATTGAAGAATTCCTTTTTTACCATTAATCTACTATAACTCTAATTGAACATGTGTGATGGGGGATTTAGACACCACAATTTTACGTTACAAATTAGAATATAAGTATTATATATATAAAAAAAAATTTCTATTAATTATTTTAATAATCCCAAATTAAAAAAAAAAATTATAATGAATAAA
>Ga0182011_10000227_pt1 | contig 47451 bp, 51 predicted proteins | sample 711E1DmetaG_FD_120481 | JGI IMG/M metagenome (GOLD analysis project Ga0182011, IMG submission 120481) | Permafrost microbial communities from Stordalen Mire, Sweden - 711E1D metaG | ecosystem: Environmental > Terrestrial > Soil > Wetlands > Permafrost | place: Sweden: Stordalen | collected...
ACCAGGCTCTCCCCGGGGTGTGCCAGCAGATCAGCGGCACATTCGGCAATCCACTCCGGTTTGACGTCGATCCCCTGGGCGAGCGGAGCGTAGTCAGCGGTGCCGAGGACACGGCCGGCCAGGGCGGCCGCCAGTGCCGGCACGTGGCTGCTCGCCACCCGCAGACGGTGGTCGGCCATCGCACCAGTAACAGAGAAACCGCTCTCGGCGATGTACAACCGGTTCATCCGGCTGGCGTCGGCGGGCGACGACACGCGGCGGCCCCGGGCGAAGGCACGCGCGTGGGCGAGCGCGGCCGGGTCGGCGTGCAGGAAATCGCCGTCCAGGCTAACAATCCGCCGCGCAGCATCGAAGTGGTAAAGCGGTTTGACGTCGTGCCCAAAGGCCATGCGCCCGGCCTCCACCGGCGGCTCGTCGGCGACGGGTTCGAATTCGGCCCACACGACTCCCGGCAGCTTCTGCTTGAGCCGTGCGACCAGCGCAGCCCGCGTTGGCGAACTCGACGTTTCGGCGAGGAAGGCCAGCCCGGCGCCCTGCGTGGCAGCGTATCGCCGGTTGATGTCAGCCAGCAGATCATGGACCGCGCCAGTGGAAAGAGCCGCGCCGCCTTTCAGGTGCATCGTAGCCCGATCCGGATCGTACAAGTCCAGCACCGAGGCTTGAGCGATGAGACTGCTGGCACCGCCTTGTGGTTGGTAGGACGGGTTGCCCTCCAGCTTGGTCGGGCGGCCCTGGTAAGTCTCTGCGACCAGCGGGACGGCGGCGCGCCGCAGCGGCATGGCCGTGGCAAAATACAGCGGCAGCCCGTCCTTCACCTCTTCAACGGATCGCCCGTAGGGCAAAATGTAGGCCTCCGGCCGCCGGCAGCCGGCCAGCCCGATGCCGCCGAGGGCGAAAGACGCGGCCATCAGCTTGAAAAACTGCCGGCGGTCAACCCCGTCGAGTTGTGACGCTCCCGCGGGGAATTCCCGCTCCAAGTATTCGCGGAACCCCGGGGTGGCGACCAGTTCGTCCAGGCTGCGCCAGTAGCGCGGGCCCTGGAGCTCGCGTTCGGACGGGGCGGGATGTTGGAACTGTCGCTTCATTGGGCGGGGAATGGGGAGAGGTTCAGGGTTCAGGGTTCAGGGTTGGAGGATTGGAGCGTGGAATTTGAGATCTGGGATTTTTCCTTTGGGATTTGGAACTTCGGTCTGCCTAGCGGTGACAGCCGGAGCAGCTTTGCGGCGGCCGGATCTTCCAGTCGTCGCGGATGAGGCGGTTGGCCTCCGCCAGGCGGCCCTGGGCGGCGAGCGTTGGCGCGGCGAGGTTGTACACGTCTGCCGGAGCGCGCAGGTAGTCCTGCGGGTCGCGATGGCAGGTAAGGCAGAAGTCCATGCTGAGCGATTTCGCGTGAGTCACCACCTGCATTTCGTTGATCTGTCCGTGGCACTCGACACAGCCGATGCCCCGGTTCACGTGTACGGCATGGTTAAAATAGACGTAATCCGGGGCCTTGTGGACCTGCACCCACGGCACCGGTTCGCCGCTCTCAAAGCTCGCGCGCACCACCGCCAGCAGGGGACTCTGCGGTTTGACCTGTTTATGGCAATTCATGCAGGTCTGAGCTGTCGGGATGTTGGCGAAGCCCGATTGGTCGACATTGCTATGGCAGTACCGGCAGTCGATCCCGAGCTGTCCGGCGTGCAGGCTGTGATCGTACGGCACCGGCTGCACCGGAGCGTAGCCCACGCGCAGGTATTTCGGCGTGCAGTAATAAGCGACCGCCGCTGTCACCGTCCCGCCCAAGACGAGCAGGTAGATGGCGATCTGCAGCGGGACCGCGTTGGACCACTTGGGAAAAACGTGCGACATAGGCCAAATCGTCTCCGGTAGGGCGTCGCAGGAGACGGTCAGCCCGAGTCCGCGCTGCGCGGAACCGAGCGCGGTTCAGGGCGGGGAGCGAAGCGAGGGGAATGCGCCCGCGGCGCCGGGGGCGCGGTCAGCGCCGATCTCCGCCCCAGGGTGGCGGCCGATCCGGCGAGGGCCGCGAATCCCAGCAAACGGCCCAAAAAAGATTTTCGCGAACAGGATTGGTTCACGGCGTTCGTCTCAACGTGGTCGAGGTCAACGGAAAAACAAGCGAAATGGCTTTTGGGATGTAAACCAAAAACTGGCGGGCTGCCACTCCTTGGCGGCCTATTAGACCGACCGGTCATCGTTCGCCGCCGGCAGTCAGAAAAGTAATGGCTTGGCCTTCTGGCGGGCCAACCCAAGGCCCCCCAGGGAGGCCGCGGCGGCCGCTACAAGAACACGCCGTCGCGCATGGGACGCACGGCGTCGCAGCGGCCCGCAATCTCAGGATTGTGGGTGACGATGATGACGGCCTGGCCGTGCTCTTTCGCGAGGTGGGTGAGGAGGTCGAATACGATACCCGAGTTGCGCTGGTCGAGATTGCCGGTCGGTTCGTCGGCCAGGATGATTGACGGCTCATTGGCCAGGGCCCGGGCGATGGCGACGCGCTGCTGTTCGCCGCCCGAGAGCTGGGTGGCCAGCCGGCGGGTTTTGTCGCCCAGGCCGACGGCGGTGAGCAAATGGCAGGCCTGCTCGCGCATCTCCGGCTCGGTGCGGCGGCCGAGTTTGCGCATGGGCATCATCACGTTTTCGAGCGTGGTGAACTCCTGCATGAGGAAGTGGAACTGGAAGACGAAACCGACGTTCGCACAGCGGGCCGCGGTGCGCTCGGCGTCGCTGCTGTTCGACATGAGCCGGTCGTTGATCCAGATATCCCCCTCATCCTGCCGGTCGAGCAGGCCGAGCAGGTAGAGCAGCGTGCTCTTGCCGCAGCCAGACGGCCCAACGACCGCGTCGACCCGTCCGCGCCGGGCCTCAAACGAGACGCCGCGCAGCACGTGCACCCTGCCCTCCCCCTGACCGAGGAAGCGGTGGATATTCGAGCAGCGCAGAGCGAGATTGTCGGTGTTCTCGGCCATGAGGATCCGGTTCACTGGGCGGTGCCGCGGATGACGTCGCCGGGTTCGAGCCGGGCGGCGCGCCGGGCGGGGATGAGGCTGGCCGCCATGACCATCACGACCGCGGTGATGGTGGCGGCGACATAATGCCAGACGGACCAGCGGACAATGAACGTGTCGGTGGCAAAAATGCCGCGAATGTGGATCGGGAGATTGGAGATGAGGTAGGTCACCGCGGCCCCGAGTAGCCAGCCGCTGACCGTGCCCAGGGCCAGCACAATGACGGCCTGCCAGAGAAAGATCCGCGAAATGTCCTGCCGCGTGTAGCCCATCGAGCGCAGGATCGCGATCTCCTTGGTCTTCTCCATCACGATCATCGCGAGGGTATTGAACATCGCGAGGCCGGCGATGAGGGTGAAGACGGACACCGTGACGGCTGTTGAAATCCGCAAGGCGCGGAACACTTCCAGCCAGGTCTTCTCGCGGTCCTGCCAACTCGCCGCGCTGTATTGCAGCGCCACCTGCATGTGCGCCGCGTCCGCCGGCGCGCGATTCACTTCATACAGGCTGAGTTGGAGAAACGACGCCCCGGTGGGCTTCTTCAAGAGGGAGCGCGCCTCTCCCATATTGAGGTAAACCCGGACCCGATCGATGTCGGTCACACCTGTCTCGTAGAACGCGGCGACGCGGTAGTGGCGCGCGTCGCCCTGGCTTTCCAGGATGAACGTGTCGCCCACCGCCAGTTGCAGGCGGGTCGCCATCTCGCGCCCCAACAACGCGGCCGAAGGTTTGTCGCGGAAGTCGCTCAGTTCACCCTGCACGATCTGGTTCGCCAGATCCGAGACCCGGAGCTGGTCGTCCAAGTCGATGCCGTAGGCGTGCACCGACTCGCTCTTGAACGAGCTGCGGATGACCACGGGGCCATGCAGGACCTCCGAGACGCCCGACACATTATCGAATTTCCGCAGGGCCTCCATCACCATTTGCGGCTCCTCGATCCCCTCGATGTATTTCTTGCCTTCCGTGCGCAGAGCCAAGTGGAAGTTGGAGCCGCTGCCGGGACTGGCGTCCAGCGTGCGGATGGTGTCCTGGATCTTGTCCTCGATGCGGATGGCGCCGTTGGTGCCGAGGATGGTCTTGATGAAGAACTGCTCGAAGCCGCTGGTCGTGGCCTGTGTGACCACGAACAGACCCACGCCCAGGACGATGCAGGACAGGCTCATGAGCATCGCCCGCCTTTTGGCCGTCAAAAAGCGCGAGGCGATATGGAAATTAGGTGACATCGAAAGCGGACGATTCAGGAGCAGAGAAAAAATCGGCGTAGGGACCGCCCGGCCGGCCTGACGGCACGGCGGGCTATTCCGGCACGATCGCGGTGCGCACGTGATCGCCCGGCTGGTAGCGGTCCGGCTGTTCGACGATCACGAGCTCGCCCTCCTGCACGCCCGAGAGAATCTCCACCAGGTTCAGGCTGATGTAACCGATCTTGACCTTGCGCAATTCGACGCGACCGCCGTTGACCGCATAGAGGTTGGTGCCAAAGACGGCCCGGCGCGGGACGATCAGCGTGCGCTCATGTTCGCCGACCTCGATTACCACCTCGCCGGTGATGCCGGGCACGAGCTTCTCCGGCGCGATCTCCACCTCCAAATGCACCACGTTGCGCTGGGTCGCCGGATCGGCCGTGGGCAGAATCTTGACCACCTTGGCTGCATACTGGTTCTCGCCGTAGGTCAGGAACCGCACAGTGGCCTTTTGGCCGATCCGGATGTTGGCGAAGTTCTCCTCGCTGATCCGGGCCTCCACCGTCCGGCTGGTGGAGATCAGCGTAGCCAGGGGAATGTTGGGGGCAATGATGTCGCCCGGGCGGGCGAGCACCTCGGAGACGACGCCGTCGAACGGCGCGGAGAGGGTCATCTTCTCCAGCTTCCGCTTGTTCACTTTCAGCGCGTTCTCGAGCAGTGCGATCGACTGCTGATTCGCGAGCTTTTCCTGCTCCAGCTTCTGGCGGATTTGCTCCACGGAGCGCCGCTGCTTGACGAGTTCGGCCTCAGGATAATTGCCCGTCTTGGTCAGGCGTTCGAGGTTCTCCAGGCTGTCCTTCGCGTTGGCGTATTCGAGCTCCACCTGCGAGCCGATCGCGATGCGCTGCTTGGCGGTCTCGTAATCGCTCTCGATGCGCGCAATCTCCAGCTGCAGGTCGCCCGGGTCGACCTGGGCGATGAACGCTTCCAGCTTGAACAGCTTTCCGGGATCGAGCTCGCTGCGGATCAGTCGGCCGCCCACCTCGCTTTTCAGCTCCATCTGATATTCCGCCTGGACGGTCACGCTGCCGGGCCGGGCATCGACCGCCTTGCCGCGTTTGACCACCGCAACTTGGGCGACCGTCCGGGTGAGGACGATGGCCACCACCGCTCCCGCGGCAGCGAGCACCGCCACGAGCGCTAGCTTGAGTCCCAGCTTATTCATGAGCACCTGTTTTGATTTGCTGCAGCACCGGGTCTTCCATGATCAGGCCCAGAAGGTCGCCCAGTCTTTGGAGGTAGCCCGCACGAGAGCTGAAAGCGCTGATCTGGGCGTTGTTGAACGAGATTCGGGCATCGTTGAGGTCCGCCTCAGAGGCAGTGCCGCGTTTGAAATCGCCCTCGCGGCCTTCGAGGAAGGTCCGTCGTTCGTCGAACAGGCGGTCATCGATCCGCATCTGGCGCAGCGCGAACTCCACATCCTTCTCCGCATGTTGCGCGTCCTTGGCCAGATTCTCGGTCATCTGGCGGTAGCTGGCCTGCAGCTGCTGTTTGCGGGCGAGGGAGGCGCGGATCGCGCCGCGGGTCGCCAGACCATCGAACATCGACCAGGAGACGCTAACTCCGACGAAGCGATCTTCAACCCGGTACAGCTGACTGACGTCCAGTGTATAGCTCTGTCGGTTTTGGGAAATGCCCGTCGTGAAGTTCAACATCGGGTAAAGCCGCCTGCGCTGAATCGCGAGGTTGAGGTTTTCGATCTCCAATTGCCGGCCCAGGACGATCGTGCCGCTGGTCTGCGGATCCTTTTGCGACAGGAATCCGGCCAGCAGTTGCGCGGCGATTGTCTCGTCTCCGTTTAGAATCGGGATCGCCGCGGGAATATCCTCATCCCGCAAGGCCTCGCCGCCCGTCAGCAAGCGATAGGCTCTCCGGCTCTGCTCGAAATCTTCGACGGCGCGATCGGTATTGAGACGGGCCTGCTGCGCGTCCATCCGGGGCCGGAAGATATCGCCGCCCGAGATCGCGCCCTTGGACAGGCGCTCTTCCGCCACCTGCAGCCGGTCTTCCACCAGTTTGAGAGAGAACTTCGCGTTCTCCAACGAAAGCTTGCGGATGATCAAGTTAAGGTAACCAGCCCGGACTTCCTGGGCCAGTCCCCGGTAGGCTTCCCGATACTGTTGTTCGGCAATCAGGCGGCGGATCTCACCCATGCGGGCGCCGTTGCGCACGGCACCCCAGTGCCACACGGGCTGGTTCAGTGAGATGTTGTAGTTCAGGATGTCGGTGGTAAACGATCCCTGAATGCCCTCGCGGATCTCGTTGGCCCTGCTGTACCCCACGGACCCACCCACGCTCGGATATTGCCCCGACTTGGCCTGGGTCTCGTCAGCCTGGGCGATCACCAGGTCGAGGTTGCGGGCGAGAATGCGGGGCGATTGCTGCAGGGCGCTGCGCAGAATTCGATCAAGTTGGGGGAAAAGTTGTTCTGGAACGTTGGCGTCCTGCCCCGCGGCATTGCCCCCCAACCCAACCGAGGCGCAACCGAGCAAAAAAGAACAGAGGCGGGCGCAATTCATAAGACCGGAAAGATCGGTGCATCCGCGGGATGATGGCAATCAGGAAATCGCCCCGGCGAGAAGGACCTGTGAGGAGAGAGTGGTGTCGGAGGCATGGCAGCAAAAAGTTCTCGTCGGATCGGGCGAAAAGGACAGGCGGTCGTCGGCGGATGACGAGTTTCCCCCGCCATCACGAAACAGCGCATCGAAGCGGACCGCTCCCTTGGTCATCCGCGCCCCGCCGCTGGTTCCCTCCGGGGGACGAAATGGCCTAGAATTTCAGCCGCGCGTTGGTGTGCCCGCAGCGCGGGCACACCGCGGTTTCAGGTCCGGCCTTCGCGGTGTAAAGGTGATCGCAGCGAACGCAGTGGAAAGTCACCTGGCGGCGTTCCGCCTCGAACAGCGCGTGGTCGCGACGATCATAGTAAATCCACACCCCGAAGAGAAAGCCGAGGACGAGCAGGCAGTAAAACACGGCACCGAGCGTGAGGTCCATGGAACGGGGCGGCGGCAATGCATTTTCAGGCGAAAAAACGGATCCGCCAAGGGAGAAACGCGGCGCGCCGGGTGGGCACCCGGCGCGGGAAAACCGTCAGGAGCGGCCGGGGCGGGGCTGACGACTCAGGCTTTCGTCTCGCCTTCCGTTTTCGCGGGCTCGGCCGGCGCCGGGACGACCGCTTCCGCCTGGTCCGCCGGTTTGGCGGCACCACGCTTGCCGCGCGATTGTTTCGTGTAGCCAGGATCGTCGGCGCCCACGAACTCGATCAAGGCCATTTCGGCGGCATCGCTTACGCGGCGCGGGGCGAGCTTGTAGATCCGGGTGTAACCGCCGCTGCGTTTCGCAAACTGCGCGGCCTTTTCGTTGAACAGGAGCGTGACGGCATCCTCGTCGCGGACTTTGCGCAGCGCGTGCCGGCGCAGGTGGATGGCATCCTTTTTCTCCGCCGCAGCGGCCGCTTTCTTGGCCTTCGTGATGATTCGCTCGATGAACGGGCGAAGCGCCTGGGCCTTGGTGAGCGTGGTCTCGATGCGACCATGGCGGATGAGCGAAGCCGCCAGATTGGAAAGCAGGGCCGCGCGGTGTTCGCGCGTGACGCCGAGCGAGCGGCGATGTTTGAGGTGACGCATTGCTGGGAAGACTCCAATGCCCAAGCTCCAAACTCCAAAGGAGCGCGAGCCAGGGTTTTATTTCGAGAGGTGGCGGTGAGGCAGTGGGCGTGGACCGCGGAGCGCGGCTCAGACTTCCTTCTTGGAATCGAGGAGGCGTTCGTCGAATTTCATGCCGAGCGACAGACCCAGCGCTTCGAGCTTCTCCTTGATCTCGTTGAGGGACTTCTTGCCGAAATTGCGGTATTTGAGCATCTCCTGCTCGGTCTTCATGGCCAGCTCGCCGACCGTGGTGATGTTGGCGTTGTTCAGGCAGTTGGCGGCGCGCACGGAGAGCTCGATTTCGTTAACCGACATGTTGAGCAGCTTCCGGAGCTTGTTCTCCTCCTCGCTCACGGTGCTCTGCTGGCTCTCGAACTCGAAGTGCTCCTCGCTGACGCGGTCGAACACGTCGAGGTGATGCTTGAGGATGGAGGCGGCCTGCTTGAGGGCGTCGTCCGGGCTGATGCGCCCGTCGGTCCAAATCTCCAGAATCAGTTTGTCGTAGTCCGTAATCTGGCCGACGCGGGTGTTTTCGACGGTGTAGCGGACGAGCCGGACCGGGCTGAACAGCGAATCGATGGGAATGACGCCGATCGGCTGTTCTTCCTTCTTGTTGTTCTCGCCGGGGCAATATCCGCGGCCGGTCTTGATCTCGATCTCCGCCTCAAAGGGCCGGCCACGGTCGAGGGTACAGATCAGCTGGTCGGGGTTGACGATCTGGATCGCCGCGTCGGCCTGGATGTCGGCCGCGGTCACGGGACCCGCGCGGTTGACCTTGATCGCGAGCCGCACGGGTTCGCGCTTTTGCGAGACGATGAGGATCTTTTTCAGGTTGAGGACGACATCCGTGACGTCCTCGACCACGCCGTCGATGCTCTGGAATTCGTGTTGGACGCCCTCGATCCGGATCGAGCTGATGGCGGCGCCCTCGATGGAGCTGAGGAGCACGCGGCGCAGGGAATTACCGACGGTGTGACCGTAACCGGCCTCAAAGGGCTCGGCGATAAACTTGGCGTAAGTCGGGCTGGAGCCTTCCTCCACCTTGGTGAGCTTGTTGGGCAGTTCGAACTTTCCGAGGCGTTTGGGCATGGCGAGAGACGTTAAGGTTGGCGAAATGGATGAGGAAATGCGCGGCCTAGAATCGGCTGTAGTACTCGACGATGAGCTGCTCGTTGATGCTCGGCTCCATCTCGTCGCGCACGGGCAAGCGGACGACGTTAGCCTTGAGGGCTTCGGCGTTGAGCGCGAGCCATCCGGGCACGTTGCGGAGCCGGTTTTCCTCCAGCCCGCGCGTGGCGATCTGGCGCGACGAAGACGCGGGCTTGACCTCGATTTCGTCGCCCGGCTTCACATTGAAGCTCGCGATGTCGACCTTGTGGCCGTTCACGCGCATGTGGCCATGGTTCACGAACTGCCGCGCCGCGGCGCGCGTCTTGGTGAACCCAAGATGATAGACGACGCTGTCGAGGCGGGTTTCGAGCAACTGCAGGAAACGCTCGCCGGTGACGCCGCGCTCCTTCTTCGCGCTTTCGAAAACGCGGCGGAACTGGCGCTCGAGCAGGCCGTAGATGTAGCGGGCCTTCTGTTTTTCGGAGAGGCCGACGGCGTACTCCGACATCTTGCGCCGGGATTTCGGGCCGTGCTGGCCGGGAGGAAAGTTGCGGCGTTCGAACGCCCGGCCGGAGCCAAGGATAAACTGGCCGAACCGGCGGCTGATGCGGGTGGTGGGACCGATATAGCGGGCCATGGAATGAGCGAGATGAGAATGTGGTTGGCGGACAGCGGGATGCTCAGACGCGGCGGCGCTTGCGCGGACGGCAGCCGTTGTGCGGAATCGGCGTCACATCGATGATCGAGGTGATCTCGAGGCCGATGGCCTGCAGGGCGCGGATGGCGGAATCGCGGCCGAGCCCGGGTCCGCTGACGCGAATCTGCACGTCCTTGAGGCCGTGGGCCATGGCGTTGCGGGCCGCGTCCTGGGCCACGACTTGGGCGGCGTAGGCGGTGGACTTGCGCGAACCGCGGAAGTTGCACTTGCCCGCGCTGGACCAGGCGATGACATTGCCCTTGAGGTCGGTCATGGTGACCACCGTGTTGTTGAAGGAAGCGAGGATGTTCGCCAAGCCGGTGGTGATGTTCTTCGACCCCTTGGCCTTGCGGACCTTGATCTGGCTCAGTTCCTCCTTGAGCAGTTCCTCGGCGGTGGGCTGCTTGGCGACGCCACCCACCATCTCCACCGGCTTGTCGGCCGGCGGGGCGGCCGGAGCGCCGGCCTCGCCCGCGGGAGCGTCCTTCCGGGCGGCCTTGTCGCCGCCTTTTTCGCCGGCGGGGGCCTTGGGCGTCTTTTCCTTGGACGGTTTCTTCTCAGCAGCCTCGGCTTTGGTGGAAGCCTCGGCGGCGGCGGGGGTGGCCTCTTTTTTCGGAGCACGTTCGGCAGGCTCCGGGCGGGTCTTCTCCTTTTGGGGAGCGGGTGTGGTCTTGTCTTCAGCCATGGCGGGAATCAGGCGGGGGTGGCGGCTTCAATTCTTTTGCTAACGCCCACGGTCTTGCGCGGGCCCTTGCGGGTGCGGGCGTTCGTGCTGGTGCGCTGACCGCGGACGGGCAGGCCCTTGCGATGACGGACACCGCGGTAGCAGTTGATGGCCTGCAAGCGCTTGAGGTTGGCGGTGATCTCGCGGCGCAGATCGCCCTCCACAGCCCACTTCTGGTCCGTGATCACGTGGAGAATCTTGTTGAGCTGTTCCTCCGAGAGATCGGAGGCGCGCATGTTCGGATCCAGACCGGCATCCTTGACGATGGCGTTGGCCCGCGCGGGACCGACGCCGTAAATATACCGAAGGGAGAAGGCGATCTTCTTCTTCGGCGGTATGTCGACACCAAGCAGACGTGGCATAGGCGAAAAGCGGAGGTTGTAGGTTGGGAGGTGGGTGAATGAGAAAAGTGGATCAGACACCGGCGGGCGCAGGTGGGCTGGGCTCGGGACGGGGCACGGTCAGGATTTCGGGTCCCCGTTCGGTGGTGAGCACGGTATGTTCAAAATGGGCGGAGGGCTGGCCATCGGCGGTCACGACCGTCCAACCGTCGGCGAGCGTTTTCACGCGGTAGGTGCCGAGGTTGACCATGGGCTCGATGGCGAAGGTCATGCCCGCCTTGATGCGTTCTCCGGTATGCGGACGGCCGAAGTTCGGAATCTGCGGCTCCTCATGCATCGAAAGGCCGACGCCGTGACCGACCAGTTCGCGGACGACCCCGAAACCGCGGGCTTCGACGAAGGTCTGGACAGCATGGGAGATGTCGCCGATGCGATGCCCGACTTGCGCCTGCTTGATGCCAACCTGGAGAGCCTCTTCGGTCGTCTGCAGGAGTTCGGCGATTCGCGGCACGATGGCGCCCACCGGCACGGTGATGGCGTTGTCGCCGATGAAACCACGGTACTCGACGGTGACATCGAGCGAGATGATGTCCCCATCGCGCAGGATACGCTTGAGGGAGCCGATGCCGTGAACCACCTCCTCGTTGACGGAGAGGCAGGTGTGGGCGGGGAAGCGGCGCGATCCGATCTGGTAGCCGTAATCGGCGCTGCGGGCGCCGTATCCGGCGATCAGGTCCCGACCGGCTTGGTCGAGATCGAACGTGCTGATGCCCGGCTGCACCAGAGCCCGAAGGCGGCGCAGCACCATGGCGGCGATGGCGCAGGATTCGCGCATGCGCGCGATGGCTTCCCGGTCTTTGATGGGAATCATCGGAAACGGCGCATTCAGGCCACGGCGGCGAACGGTCCGGACTCCCCTAGGAGTCCCAACGTGCGGTAGTGTTCGAGCACGACCAGACTGGCCGGGCTGGCTGCGCCAGCCAAGCAGCCGGTGAGGGCCTCCTGGCGCGCGTCGAGCCATTCATCGAACACACGGGCATGGAGCAGCGTAGCCGGGAACCCTTGGAGCAGGAAACCCGCATCGTGTTTGCGCCGCCAGAACCACCGGTGAACGATCGCCAGCAGAATCCGGTCGGGCACGGTGACACCGTGCCGGTCCGCCTCAACGGCCTGCCGGCCGAGTGGCGTGCAGCGGCAAATCTCCTGATGCACAAGCGCGGCAGGAGAGACGTGCTCTATCTTCAAAGAACGAACCTCGGCGGCCAGTTCCGCGGGAAGCGGGCCGGCGGCGCCGAAATACAGCAGTTTCGCGCCCGCCACGGAGCCGGGTGCCGAAAAGGTTTGGGGAATGACAGGCATTTCCCGTGAAGTAAAGTCATTAAAGAACAAAATGCCGGACGATCCAGCTCACGATCCCCACGACGAAAATCGCCCCCAGCCACATCCAAAGCACGCCGACCGTCTTGAGGTCGGCGGCCTCACCGACGGCGGAGGCCACCGCTGTGCTGCGCGCGCGGATGCGCCCCTTGCGCAGGAACCCGTCATAATGGCGCTGCAGCAGGAAGGTCTCCAACTGCCTCATCGTGTCGAGCAAAACGCCCACGGTGATCAGCATGCCGGTGCCGCCGAAGAAATACGCAATCCGTTGCGGCACCTTGAATTCAAAAAGAAGCACGTCCGGCATGACGGCGATGATCGTGAGGAAGATCGCTCCGGCCAGCGTAAGCCGCGTCATGATGAAGTCGAGGAACTGGGCCGTGGGTTCGCCCGGGCGCACACCCGGAATGTAGCCGCCGTATTTCTTCAGGTCGTCGGCAATCTGGATGGGTTTGAACATGACCGAGACCCAGAAGTAGCTGAAGAAGAGGATCAGGACCCCATAGCCGGTGTAGTAGATCCAATGGCCGCGCAGAAGGTTGGACGCCAGTTCGCTCAGGAACTTGAGGTTGAGCGCGGCCCCGAGCTGGGAGAGGATCTGTTGGGGGAAGAGCAGGATGGCCGCCGCGAAGATGACCGGCATCACGCCTGAATAATTGACCTTGAGCGGCAGGAAGGAGCTTTGACCTCCATAGACCTTCTGCCCCACCACCCGCTTGGCATATTGCACCGGGACCTTCCGCTGACCTTGGGTGATCATGATGATGCCCATGTTCACGATGACGAACAGCAGGACCATGATCAGCAGTTGTGGCATGCTGATGCCCTGCACGCCGACCGGCGCCAGAATCAGGGTCTTGAGCGTCTGCGCCGCGCCGGGGATGTCGGCGAGGATGCCAACGGTGATCAGAAGGGAGATCCCGTTTCCGATGCCGCGCTGCGTGATCTGTTCGCCGAGCCACATCATCAGCAGCGTGCCGGTGGTCAGGAAGATCACCGAGGTGATGAGGAAGCCCACCTTATTGACCATGATGATCTCGCCGTAAAGGTTGACGTCGTAACCCGAGAAGAGCCGGCCGGGGTTCTCCAGGGCCAGGATCAGCAGCGCCCCCTGGACAAAGCAGATGAGGACCGTGGCATACCGGGTGTACTGGGTGAGCTTCTGCCGGCCAACATCGCCCTCCTGCTGCAGGCGGCTGAGCATCGGAACCACCGCGGTCATCAACTGGAAAATAATCTGCGCGCTGATGTAGGGCATGATGCCCAGCGCGCACACCGCGCCTTTCACCAAAGCGCCGCCCGTGAACATGTTGTACATGCCGACCAAGGCGCCGCCGGTGCTGCCGACCTGCGCGGCGAAGAATTCTTGCAGCGGCTTGGGATCAAGCCCGGGGAGCGGGATATGCGCGCCCACGCGCGACACAAACAGCAACGCCAGCGTGTAGAATATCCTCGAGCGGAGCTCGGGGATCTTCAACGAGTTCGTGAAGGCGGAGAGCATGGGAGGGATTTACGATTCTTGATCTACGATCTATGGTTTTCGATCTGGTCGTGGGAGCAGCCGGGGGTCGTGCTGGCGCCCAATCGTAACTCAGAAACCGTCAATCGGTAACAACAATGGCCTGTCCACCGGCTTTCTCGATCTTGGCCTTGGCGGAATCGGAGAACTTGCTGGCGGTGATCTTCAGCGGGCGGTTGAGCTCCCCCCCGCCGAGCACCTTGACCCGGGCGGAACCGGGGCGCACCAAACCACCCTCAGCCAGCGCTGCCGGCGTCACTTCCGTCAGCGCAGCATCGAGCCGCGCGAGGTCGCCGACATTGACCACCTCGTAATCGACCCTAAACCGGGCCTGGTTGAACCCGCGGTGCGGCAGTTTGCGGTACAGCGGCATCTGGCCGCCCTCAAACCCGGGCCGGATCGAGCCGCCGCTGCGGGCCGTCTGGCCTTTGCCGCCACGACCGGAGGTCTTGCCATGGCCGCCGCCTTCGCCGCAGCCGACCCGCTTGCGGCGGTGGACTGCACCGGGGACGTTCTTTAGTTCGTGGAGTTTCATGGGCGTCTGGAAAAGTGACCGGCGTTGCTGGAACTGCAGCGGGGTCGGCGACCCCGAATGCAGCATGAAGGATCAAGCATGGATGCGGAGGGCGTGGACGTCTGCGGCCAAACGAAGCTGGCGCAAGCCATTGAGCGTGGCATGGACGACGGCGATGTGGTTCTTGGAACCCATCGACTTGGACAAGATATTGCGCACCCCCGCGGCCTCGAGGACGGCGCGGACGCCGCCGCCGGCGATGATGCCGGTGCCGGGGCTGGCGGGGCGGAGGAACACCCGGCCGCCATCCGATTCGCCCAAGACCGCGTGCGGGATGGTGTCGCCCTTGAGCTTCACCGAGACCATGGCTTTCCGTGCGTGCTCGGTGCTCTTCCTGATCGCTTCCGGCACCTCGTTGGCTTTGCCGTAGCCGATGCCAACGCTGCCCTTCTGGTCGCCGACGACGGTGAGGGCAGAGAAGCTGAAGCGGCGGCCGCCCTTGACGACCTTGGCGCAACGGTTGATGAAGACAACCTTTTCGATCATCTGCGGCTCGCCGGGAAAACCGGACTCGGTGGAGCTGGAGGAAGCAGGATTCTTGCTGTCGGTTCTCATGGGCGGGAGTTAGAATTTCAGACCGGCCTCGCGCACGGCGTCGGCGAAGACCTTGACCTTGCCGTGATAGGGGCGGCCGTTGCGGTCGAAGACAACCTGGCTGATGCCGGCAGCCTTGGCCTTGGCGGCAAACGCGGCGCCGAGCACCTTGGCGCTGCCGACGTTCGCCTTGAGTTTTTTCGGACGGAGTTCGGGATCGACGCTGGAGAGGAAGACCAAGGTGGCGGCCTTGGTGTCGTCGATCGCCTGGGCGTAGATGTGTTTGCCCGAAAACTTGACATTGAGGCGCGGTCGCGCGGCGGTGCCGTTGACCTTCTGGCGGATGCGCCATTTGCGCTTCTGCAAGAGCTTGGATTTTTGGATGGTATTCATGACGGTGTACCCTCGGTCGCTGATTCCGGGAGTCGTCAGGCGACGGTTTTGCCCTCCTTGCGGCGCACGCGTTCGCCGACCATGCGCACGCCCTTGCCCTTGTAAGGCTCGGGCGGATAAAAGCTGCGAATCTCGGCCGCGACGGCACCGACCATCTGTTTGTCGGCCCCTTCGACCTTGATCTTGGTGTTGTCCGCCACCGTGACCTTGATGCCCTCGGGGATGTCGAAAAGCACCGGGTGCGAGTAGCCGAGCACGAGGTCGAGCTGCGAGCCCTTGAGGATGGCCTTGAAGCCGACGCCCTGGATCTCCAAGTCCTTGGCATAGCCCACGGTGACTCCCTTGACCATGCCGTTGATGATCGAGCGGGCGGTGCCGTACATCGCGCGGGCGAAGCGGCTGTCATCGAGCGGCGTGACGATGATCTGTTTCTTGTCGTTGACCGAAAGCTTGACGACTCCGGCAAAGGTCTGGTGGACGCGGCCCTTCGGACCCTCCACCTGAATGGCGTGGTCCTGCACGTCAACCTTGACCTTGTCGGGAATGGGAACGGGTTGTTTGCCGATGCGGCTCATAGCGGAGGGTCTCCTTACCAAACGTTGCAGATGAGCTCACCGCCCAGCTTGAGGCGGCGGCAGTCCTGGTCCTTCAAGAGGCCCCTGGAAGTTGAAAGAACGGCCACGCCGAGGCCGTTGAGCACCGTCGGAATCTCGTCCGCGCGGCAGTACAGGCGGCGGCCCGGCGTGCTCATCCGGCGGAGTCCGGTGATGGCGGGGGCGCTGTCGACGTACTTGAGCTTGACGACAATCGTCTTGTGGCCATCCGCATCGACGCCGGTCGTGTGGTCGGAAATGTAGCCCTCCGCCTTGAGGATAACAGCGACGTTCTCCTTGAGTTTGGAATAGGGGGCGGCGCAGTCGTCGCGCCGCGCCTTGCTGGCGTTGCGCACGCGGGTCAGGAAATCACTGATCGGGTCGGTCATGGTGGATGAGGAGGGTTGGCGCCGGGCGGGTCATATCCCACTCCCGCCGGCAAAAGGGACTACCAGGAAGATTTCGTCACGCCGGGAATCTTGCCGGCAAGGGCGAGTTCGCGGAACTGGATGCGGGAGACGCCATAGCGGCCGATGTGGCCGCGCGGCCGTCCGCTCATGGAGCAGCGGTTCCGGATGCGCACCGGCGACGAATTGCGCGGGAGTTTGGCGAGCTTGCGCTGCGCGGTGAAGAACTCCACGTCCGTGGTTTTCGGGTTGGCCAGGATGGCCTTGAGTTCGGCGCGCTTGGCCTTGAATTTCTCGACGAGCTGCTTGCGGTGCTTGTTGCGCTCGATGGCAGAGGTCTTGGGCATGGCAGAATGGGAATTTTGAATTACAAATTGCGATTTACGATTCGCGGGAAAGGACTCGCGTCAGGGAGGTGGTCGGGGGCTGTTCGGCAGTCTGGGCGGTGCTTCCGGCGATGGTCGAAAATCGTGGATCGTAAATCGTAATGGAAAATCAGGTGGCTTTGGGCGCGGGTTTGGCGGGACCCTCGGCACGGCGGAAGGGCATGCCGAGCAGGCGAAGGAGGTCACGCGCCTCGTCGTCGGTCTCGGCGCTGGTGACGATCGTGATGTCGAGGCCGATGTGTTTTTTGACGCTGTCGGCGCTGATCTCGGGGAAGATCGTGTGGTCGGTGACGCCAATCGTGTAGTTGCCCTGGCCGTCGAGCTTGGGCGACATGCCGCGAAAGTCGCGGATGGTCGGCAGCGCCACGGCGATGAGGCGGAGGAGGAACTCCCACATCTGGGGTCCCCGGAGTGTGACATGGCAACCGACGACCTGGCCCTGCTTCAGTTTGAAGTTGGCGATCGCCTTCCGGGATTTCGCGAGCACGGGTTTCTGGCCCGCCAAGGTGGCGAGGTCTTTCTGCGCGTCCGCGATGGCATTCTTGTCCGCCTCGGCATCGATGCCGGTGTTGAGGTTGATTTTCAACAGGCGCGGCACTTCATGCCGGTTCTTGTAGCCGCGGAGCTTCATCAGCTCGGGCACGACCTGCTCGACGTACTGTTTTCTGAGAGAGGGAAAATAACTCATGGTATTGCGACCGGGTTTCCGAGCCGGCGGCGGTTGGGGCGTGGGCGAAAACGGAGCGATGGTTCAACTGACCGGAGGCGGAGTGCCGTTGGGTCAGGCCTTGGCGGCGGGCTCCTTCTTGGCCGCCTTGCTCTTCTCCCAACGCGCCAGCGGCATCAGGTTGGAGACATGGATCGAGCCTTCCCGTTCGGCGATGGTGCCCTGCGGGTGCTCCTGCGACTTCTTGAGATGGCGCTTGATCATCGCCACTCCCTCGACCCGCGCCCGCTGTTTTTCGACCAACAGCTCGAGGACCTTGCCCTGCTTGCCCCGGTGGGCGCCGGCGATGACGACGACCTGCTCGCCGCGTTTGATGTGGAACTTCTGCATGGTTAGAGAACCTCCGGTGCGAGCGAAATGATCTTCATGAAGTTCTTCGCCCGCAGTTCGCGGGCCACCGGCCCGAAAATGCGGGTGCCCCGCGGATTGTCGTCGGGACCGAGGATGACGATCGCGTTGCTGTCGAAACGCAGGTAGCTCCCGTCGGCCCGGCGGATCGGGGCCTTGGTGCGAACCACGACCGCCTTCACCACCTCCCCTTTTTTCACCGTGGCGTCAGTGGAGCTTTCCTTGATGTGGACGGTGACAATGTCACCGACGTGGGCGAAGGGCGTGTTCTGGCCCATGCGCTGGATCAGCGCAGCCCGACGGGCGCCGGTGTTGTCGGCGACTTCGAGAATGGAGCGCAGTTGAATCATGGCATGCCTCCGAGGTTGTGGCGTTCAGGGTTGAGGGTTCAGGCCTTCGGTGCCTCGGCCGGGGCGGCGGCGGGAGCCGTCGGCGACGCCTGTTTGGTCGGGACCGCCTTGGCGACGTCTTGCTCTGAGATAGCCTGGGCGATCGCGGTCTTGGCGGCCTCAACGACGCGGACGACCCGCCAGCGCTTCAAACGGCTCAAGGGACGCGTTTCCATCACCTCGACCTTGTCGCCGACGTGGGCGGTCTCGCTTTCGTCATGCGCATGCACCACCGTCTGGCGGTTGATGACCTTCTGGTAGCGGGCATGCGGGGTCCGGTAGGGGACGGTGACCTTGACGGACTTCGCGCCCATGCGACTGGTGACGAAGCCGACGAAGGTTTTGCGCTTGTTGCGGGTGGGAGCGGACATGGGAAAACTCGTTGGACGGGCCGTCAGGCGGCCGCGGCAGAATTCTTCTTGGCGTGGAGGAGGGTTTCGAGACGCGCGATGTCCTTGCGGAATTCGCGGATCTGGTGCGGTTTTTCGACCTGGCCCGTCTGCTTGCGCAGCCGCAGCTGGAGGAGTTCCTGGCGGGTCTCACGGAGCTTGGTCTCGATCTCGGTGGCGGACAGCTCGCGGATTTCTTTCGTGTTCATGGTGTCGGCGGACAGGCGGTTGGGAAGGGCCGGTTCAGGCGAGTGCGCTTTCCCGCGCGATGAAGCGGCACCGGAACGGCAGCTTGGTGTCGGCAAGGCGCATGGCCTCCTTGGCGAGCGTGACCGGCACGCCGCCGATTTCGAACAGCACCGCGCCGGGCTTGATGCGCGCCACGTAGTACTCCACCGGGCCTTTGCCGTGACCCATGCGGGTTTCGGCGGGCTTCTTGGTGACCGGTTTGTGCGGGAAGACACGGATCCACAGCTTGCCCTTGCGTTTGAGGTGGCGGGAGATCGCGACGCGGGCGGCTTCGATCTGGGCGCCGGTCATGTAACCGCGGCTCAGCGATTGGAGGCCGAATTCGCCGAAGACGAGCGTGTTGCCACGCTTGGCCTTGCCGGCAAGGCTGCCTTTCTGCTGCTTGCGGAATTTGGTGCGGGCGGGTGCGAGAGCCATGGAAGTTATTGTTTATTAATGAGTTCTGATTTACGATTTCGCGGTGCGAAGTTCTGGCCGCCGCCGGTCGAGAATCACAAATCGTAATTCAAAAATGCCATCAGTTGGTCATGTCCGCGTCTTTTTTGCAGATCCAGCATTTGACGCCGATCTTGCCGTAAAGGGTGTGAGCCTCGGCGAAGCCGTAATCGATATTCTCGCGGAGGGTGTGGAGCGGCACGCGGCCCTTGCGCTGCCATTCCCGCCGAGCGATCTCGGCGCCACCGAGGCGGCCCGAGCATTGGATCCTGATCCCCTCGGCGCCGAGCGTCATGGCCATTTCGACGGCCTTCTTCATCGCCCGGCGGAAGGCGATGCGGCGCTCGAGCTGCAGCGCCACGTTTTCCGCGACCAACTGGGCCTCGATCTCGGGCTTCTTGACCTCCTGGATGTCGAGCAGGATCTCCTTGCCGGTGAGCTTGGCCAGGTCCTCCTTGATCTTCTCGATCTCCTGTCCTTTGCGGCCGATGACGATGCCCGGGCGCGCCGTGAAGATCTTCACGCGGACCCGGTTGGAGGCGCGCTCGATGAAAATGCGCGGCACCGAGGCCTGCTTGAGCTTTTCCATGAGCTTCTGGCGGATGACCTGATCCTCAAGGAGCAGGGCGGGAAAGTCCTTTTTGTTCGCATACCAGCGGGACAGCCAGTTGCGGTGGACGGCGAGGCGGAAACCGATGGGATTTGTCTTCTGACCCATAAAAAGCGGAGGTTGGCCGGAGCGGGCGGGGTTGGGCGGGAGGTTAGTTTTTCTTCTTCGCCTCGTCAGAGAGGACGATACGGACGTGGGACATCTTCTTGCGGCGGGGCATGGCAGTACCGCGGGGTCCGGCCTTGAAGCGGCGCAGCACCGGACCGTTCTCGACCAAGGCGCGATGGACGACGAGCTGGTCCGCGGTGCGGTTGACCTTCGGGTTGTTCTCGGCGTTGGCGATGGCGCTTTTCAGCGTCTTGAGCACGAGGCGGGCGGACTTGCGCGGAATGAGCGCGAGCAGGTCGACCGCGTCGGGGACCTTGCGTCCTTGGATCTGGCAGGTGACTTCGCGCACCTTTTTCGGCGACATGCGCGCGTTGCGGGTAAGGGCTTGGACTTCCATGATGGGTGGGGCGGCGGGCCGCGCTTAGATTTCCTTGCGGGTCATGCCGCCGTGCGCCTTGAAGATGCGGGTCGGGGCGAACTCGCCGAGTTTGTGACCCACCATGTTCTCGGTCACATAGACGGCGACGAAGGCCTTGCCGTTGTGGACGTTGAAGGTGTGGCCGACAAAATCGGGCGTGATGGTCGAGCGGCGCGACCACGTCTGGATGGGCTTACGCGAGCTGGCCTTGCTGGCCTTCTCGATCTTCGCCATGAGGGTCGGATCGGCGAAGTAACCTTTCTTGATGGAACGGGCCATGGTGGGAAACGGCGGGCGGGAGGAGGCGGGCGGGTTTACTTCTTGCCACGCGGCGGACGGCCGTTGTGGCGGATGAGAATGAGACTATTGGACGGACGGGAGCGACGGCGGGTCGGGAAGCCCTTGGCGAGCTGCCCCCACGGGGAGACGACCTGTTGGCGGCCACCGCCGCCCTTCGACTTGCCCTGGCCGCCACCATTGGGATGGTCGACCGGGTTCATCGCCATGCCGCGCACGCGCGGGCGGCGGCCGAGCCAGCGGTTGCGGCCGGCCTTGCCGAGCGACTCGTTGATGTGATCGGCATTGCCGACCTCGCCGATCGTCGCGCGGCACTGCGCGTTGACGAGGCGGGTTTCACCCGAGGGCAGCTTGAGCTGGGCGTTGCCATTTTCCACGGCCACGAGTTCGAGGCCGGCGCCGGCCGAGCGGGCGAGCTGGGCGCCGCGGCCTGGCACGAGCTCGACGGCATGCACGCGGGTGGATGGCGGGATGGTCTCAAGCGGATAGGCGTCTCCGGGGCGATACTCGTTGTTCACGCACTTGTTGGCGCTGACCACGGAATCGCCGACCTTGAGATCCTTGGGCGCGAGGATGTAATTCTTCGTGCCGTCGCTGTAGGCGACCAGTGCGATGAGCGCCGAGCGGTTGGGATCGTACTCGATCGCCTGCACGTTGGCGCGGACGTCGAGCTTGGTGCGCTTGAAGTCGATGATGCGATAAAGTTGCTTGTGACCGCCGCCACGGCGGCGCGAAGTGAGCCGGCCGTAGCAGTTGCGGCCGCCGGTCTTGTGCTTGTGCTCGGTCAGACCGCGTTCCGGGCGCTTGTCGACGATCTCCGCCGGGCGGTTCAGCTCGGTGTAACGGAGGGTCGGAGTGATCGGGCGGAAGGTTTTGAGTGGCATGATGGCGCTCTCCTGTGGGTGCGGCGGGCTCAGACGAGCTCGATCTTGTCGCCCTCCTTGAGGGTCACGATGGCCTTCTTGTAGTCCGACGTGCGGCTGGGAAGACCCTTGCGGCTGCGCTTGAGCTTGCCGCGGATATTCTGGATATTCACACGCGTGACCGTGACCTTGAACGTCTGCTCGACCGCCTCGCGCACGGTGTGCTTGGTGGCGTCCGGCGCGACCGTGAAGGTGTACTGGCTGTACTCGGAGGAAAGCCGGTTGGACTTCTCCGTCAGGCGCATGTGTTGCAGCACTTTGTCGGCGTGGATCATCAGTTGCCTCCGTTGGCCGCGCTGACGCGGGCGATGATTTTTTCCAGGGCCTGGGTCGACACCAGGATCTTGCGGTATTGGCAGAGATCGAGCGTGTTGAGCCGGGCGGCCTCCTGCAGGGTGATGCGCGCCAGGTTGCGGGCGGCGCGGCGCATCTCGGGTGCAAACGGATGGTCGACGATGAGTACCCGGCCGCGGGGGGCGATGCGGGTGAGGATCTGGCCGATGACCTTGGTCTTCACCGGGTTCACCTCGAACTTCTCAATCACCTCGAGTTCGCCTGCGGCGGCGCGATCGAAAAGGGCCCGGCTGAAGGCGAGCGCCCTGACCTTGTCGTTGAGTTTTTTCGTGTAGTCGCGCGGCTTGGGGCCGAACACGACGCCGCCTCCGGACCAGAGCGGTGACCGAGTGGACCCGGCGCGGGCGCGACCGGTGCCCTTCTGGCGCCACGGCTTCTTGCCGCCGCCGCGCACTTCGCCGCGTCTTTTGGTGGAATGCGTGCCGAGGCGAGCGTTGGCCTGATGGGCCACCACGACTTCCTTGACGGCCTGCACGCCCTTGTCGCCCTCGAACACGGGAAGGCCGAAATCGGCCTCCCGGCTCTGGGTGCCATCGGGACTGTAAATCTTGAGCTTCATGGGTGCGGAATCTCCAGTTCGTTACTGCGCGGCCTTGGGCTGGCCTTTGATCGCGGTGCGGACGATGACATCGTCGCCGTTGGCCCCCGGGATCGCACCCTTGACGAGGAGCAGGTTTTTCTCGGGCAGCACCTTGACCACGCGGAGGTTCTGGACTGTGCAGCGGTCGGTGCCGAGATGGCCGGGCATCGACTGGTTCTTCCAGGAGCGACCGGGGGTCTGGCGCATGCCGATGGATCCGATCCGGCGGTGGAACATCGAGCCGTGGGCCGCGGGCCCGCCCGCCACATGGTGCTTCCGGACCACGCCCTGGAAGCCCTTGCCCTTGGAGACGCCGATGACGTCGACCAACTGGCCCTCGTGAAAGGCTGTTACGGTCACCACGTCGCCCGGCTTGACGGCGGGAGGCTCGGCCAACCGCACTTCGCCCAGCACCCGCGGGGCTTCGGCGAGGCCGGCCTGCTTGGCGTGATTGAGCGCGGCCTTGCTCGTGTTTTTGATCTTCTTCCGGGAGAAGCCGAGCTGCACGGCATTGTAGCCGTCGCTCTCGACGGTCTTCACCTGCACGACGGGGCAGGGGCCGGCTTCGACCACGGTGACGGGCACGAGCGTGTTTTCCGCATCGTAGACCTGCGTCATCCCGATCTTCTTGCCTAGGAGGGTAGCGATCATGGGCTAAGCGGTAGGTGGAGGGTTCCGTTTCATGCGACCTACATTAGCAAAGGCCGGCGATGGACCACCGGCGGGCTGCTAACTGTCTGTCAGAAAGTGTTGGTTAAACGTTGATGGTGATGTCGACGCCGGAGGGCAGGTTCAGTTTCTTGAGCTCATCGACCGTCTGGGCCGTGGGCTCGATGATGTCGATCAGGCGTTTGTGCGTGCGCGACTCGAACTGCTCCATCGACTTCTTGTCGACATGCGGGGAGCGGTTGACCGAGAGTTTGTAGATGCAGGTCGGCAGCGGGATCGGACCGGAGACGCGGGCGCCGGAGCGCTTGGCCGTCTCGACGATTTCCGAGGCCGACTGGTCGATGACGCGGTAGTCAAAACCTTGAAGCTTGATGCGGATGCGCTGGCCTTTCATGGCGGGAAACGGAGGGGATGGTTAGGTGCGGGCCGGACCTTTGGCGTTGGTCTCGACGATTTTGGTGAGGAGCTGCGCCGGCACCTGGTCGAAGTGCGACGGTTCCATCGCGTAGGAGGCGCGGCCCTTGGAAAGTGAACGGATGTCGGTAGCATACCCGAACATCGTCTCGAGCGGAATCATGGCGGTGGCGATGCAGGCGCCTTCGCGCTGTTCCAAACCATGAATGTGGCCGCGGCGACGGTTGATATCGCCCAAGATGTCGCCCTGGTACTCCTCGGGGACGGTAACCTCCACCTTCATGATCGGCTCGAGCAGGATGGGTTTGGCCTGCGCCATCGCATGCTTGAAGGCGAAAATGCCCGCCATCTTGAAGGCGAGTTCGGAGGAATCGACCTCGTGGAACGAACCATCGATGATGCGGGCCGTAAAATCAATCACCGGGAAACCAGCCACCACCCCGTTGTTGGCCGCCTCGAGAATGCCCTCGGTGACAGGCTTGATGTATTCCTTGGGAATGGAGCCGCCGACGATCTCGTTGATGACCTCGATCCCCTTCCCCTTCGGGCTGGGCTCGAGCTTGATGATGCAATGCCCGTACTGGCCGCGTCCGCCCGACTGGCGGATGAACTTGCCCTCGCCCTCGGCGAGCGCGGTGACGCTCTCGCGGTAGGCGATCTGCGGCCGGCCGGCGTCAGCCTCCACTTTGAATTCGCGGAACATGCGGTCCCGGATGATCTCGAGGTGCAACTCGCCCATGCCGGCGATGATGGTCTGGCCCGTGTCCGTGTCGGTATAGCTGCGGAACGTCGGGTCCTCGGCCGACAACCGCTGGAGCGCCGTACCCATTTTCTCCTGGTCAGCCTTGGACTTGGGCTCGATCGACATCGAGATGACCGGCTCCGGGAAGGTGGGCGGCTCGAGCCGGACGTCCACGTCGTCGTCGGACAGCGTATCACCGGTGATCACATCGCGCAAACCGATCACCGCGCAGATGTCACCCGCGTAGGCGACGTCGATTTCCTCTTTGTCCATCGCGCGCATCAACAGCAGGCGCGAAATGCGCTCGCGGCGGCGGGTGCGCGGATTGGTGACCGTCTGGCCCCTGGTCAGCGCCCCCTGGTAGACCCGCGTGAAAATGAGCCGGCCCACGAAAGGATCGCTCCAGAGCTTGAACGCGAGGGCGATGGTTTTTTCCCGGTCGTCGGCGGTGACGATGACTTCCTCGCCGTCACTCGTCTGGCCCTTGGTCGGCGGCAAATCCAGCGGGTTGGGCAGATAGTTGACGACGCAGTCAAGCAACCGCTGGACTCCCTTCTTCTTGAAGGCCGATCCGGGAATGACCCCGCAGAACCGGAGCGAGACCGTCGCTTTGCGGATGCCGATCATCAGCTCGTCGACACCGATTTCCGTCCCCTCGAGGTATTGGTGCGCGATCGCGTCGTCGCAGTCCGCCACCGCCTCGATCAGCTTTTCCCGGTACTGCTTCGCTTCGGCCATCATCTCGGCCGGGATGTCTCCCATCTTCGGCTGCAAGCCGAGGGGATCGGCGGGATCCTCCTCGAAAAAGTAGGCCTTCATCTGCACCAGATCGACCAGTCCGCTAAAACGATCCTCGGCGCCGATCGGCAGGAACAGCGGGTGCGCGTTCGCCTTGAGTTTCTTCCGCATCTCCTCCACGCACGCGTAAAAATTGGCCCCCACCCGGTCCATCTTGTTGACGAACGCCAGCCGCGGCACCCGGTATTTGTTGGCCTGGCGCCAGACCGTTTCCGACTGGGGCTGGACGCGGCCCACGGCGCAGAAGACCGCCACCGCGCCGTCCAGCACCCGGAGCGAACGCTCCACCTCGGCGGTGAAATCGACGTGTCCGGGGGTGTCAATGATGTTGATGCGATGCTTGATCGGCGTGAAGGGGCCGACCGACGGAATCCAGGCGCAGGAGATCGCCGCGGCAGTGATCGTGATGCCGCGCTCGCGCTCCTGCTCCATCCAGTCCGTGACCGTCGTGCCCTCGTGCACCTCGCCCATTTTATGGACGGCGCCGGAGTAATACAGAATCCGTTCCGTGGTGGTCGTCTTCCCGGCATCGATGTGCGCGGCGATGCCGATGTTCCGCGTCCACTCCATCGGCGTGCTGCGCCGCGGCGAATTCGCCGGCGACAACTTCGCCTTCTCGGCGACCATCTGGAGGGTGGCGGACATGCGCGGAACGGCGGGCTACCACCGAAGATGGGCGAAGGCGCGGTTGGCCTGGGCCATCTTGTGAGTGTCTTCCTTCTTTTTGACCACGGTCCCCGTGTTGTTGTAGGCGTCGACGATTTCCGCAGCGAGGGCGTCCGCCATCGCCTGGCCCTTGCGGCTGGAGGCGGCGGTCAGAATCCAGCGGAACGCGAGGCTCTCCTGCCGCTCGAACGAGATTTCGACCGGGACTTGGTAGGTCGCGCCGCCCACGCGGCGGCTCTTCACCTCGAGGCGCGGGCGGGCGTTTTCGAGCGCGCCGATCAACAGATCGACGGGATCGCCCTTGCCCAGTTTCTCGCTCACCTTCTCAAACGCTCCGTAGACGATGCGCTGGGCGAGGCTTTTCTTCCCTCGCTCCATGATGACGTTGATCAAATGGGCGACCAGCGGGCTGTTGTACCGGATGTCCGGAACGATCTCCCGCTTCTTGGCTCGGTGACGGCGTGACATGGCTCAGTGTTCTCCTCGTCAGGGTTGGGCCGGCGCAGCCGGCGCGGCCGGCGGAGTCGGCGCGGCAGATGGCGCCTTCTTGCCTTCCTTGGGACGTTTGACGCCATACTTGGAACGACTGCGGCGGCGTTTCTCGACACCGGTCGCATCCAACGTACCCCGGACGATGTGATAGCGGACGCCCGGCAGATCCTTCACGCGGCCCCCGCGCACGAGCACAATGGAGTGCTCCTGCAAACTGTGCCCTTCGTCGGGAATGTAGGAAATCACTTCATAGCCGTTCGTGAGCCTGACCTTGGCCACCTTGCGGATGGCGGAGTTGGGCTTCTTGGGGGTACGGGTCATCACCTGCACGCACACCCCGCGGCGGAACGGGTTGCCCTGCAGGGCGGGAGCCTTGGACTTGGCCCTGACCCGACGGCGGCCCTTCCGCACGAGTTGGTTGATGGTTGGCATAGAGAGACTTGAAAATTAGGGACGAAATGGGTGGAAAAGTCGCGAACGCTACCAGAGGGGGCACCTTCGGCAAGCGTTTTTCGAGAAAAAAAGACGGCCCGCGAAATCTGGGATTTGGCCCCCAAACTCGCGGTCCATAAAGCGTTCTTCAGCAGGCGCTGAAAACGCGCAGCACTGAGAGGGAAAAAGGACGGTTAGGGTTGCATGCCGACGCGCGGTGACGCAAGGCCAAAGTTGTCGCGGTCCCCGGCCCGGGAACATCTTCGAATTGCCGCTCGTCCGCGGCGGCCCGGGCCTCTTGTCCGCGGGCCGGATTCTTCTGAACCACGGGTCGGAAGATCCGTGCCACTTTCGAGCAGAATCAAGCCCCACTTGCGGTCGGCAGATGCGCCCGCCCAGGCATCACGGCGTCGTGGTCATGCGAGGGTCCACCGAGGCCGCGGAAGTTGGAGGGCCCGCCCCGCGCCATGGTCCGGCTCTGGTCCGCGGATTTCTGCCTTCGCGCCGCGTACGGACCCGGACCGGCCTGATGCCATCGAGCCGGCCATGGACAAAAAAAGCGCCCGGCCTTGGAGGGCCGGGCGCATGACACCAGGAGCTAGGCTCAACTGATGTCATTTTGGCGGGAGGGATTGATACAGTCGGAGAACTAACTCCGGATGACAAGGATTTTTTTCGCTGGAAAACGCACCGCAGGCGTTACAGGGGCGCCGGGACCCGGGGACCGTCCCCTGCCCCGGCTCGCGCTTAACCGGCCTCGCCCGCCATTTTGGTTTCTTCGATCGGCGGGAGCTCCGCGCCGAACGGCAGCGTGATGCGCAGCTGCTTGTACTTCGGCAGACCAGTGCCCGCCGGAATGAGATGGCCCATGATGACGTTTTCCTTAAAGCCCTTCAGCATATCCACCTTGCCGAGCGTGGCGGCATCGGTGAGAACCCGGGTGGTTTCCTGAAACGAGGCGGCGGAGATGAAACTTTCCGTTTCGAGCGAGGCCTTGGTGATTCCCAGCAAAATCGGCTCAGCCTCGGCCGGCTTGCCGCCGGCCTCCTCCAGCCGCTTGTTTTCGCGCAGGAACGCGCCCCGGTCCACCTGTTCGCCCCAGAACCATTCGCTGTCGCCCGGATCGGTGATGCGGACCTTGCGGAGCATCTGGCGGATGATGATCTCGATGTGCTTGTCGTTGATCGTCACGCCCTGCAGGCGGTAGACCTCCTGCACCTGCGAGATGAGGAAGTCGTACAACGCCGCCGGCCCGAGGATCTCCAGGATTTCGTGGGGGTCCGCGGCGCCGTCGGTGAGGTGCTGGCCCTTGTGCACCACGTCGCCCGGCTGCACGATGATGTGTTTGCCGTGCGGGATGAGGTGCTCCTCTTCCTGGGCCGTCTCCTCGTTTTTCACGATGAGCCGGCGCTTGCCGCGGATGGAGCCCTCGAAGTTCACCATGCCGTCGATGCGCGCCATTTCCGCAGCGTCCTTCGGCCGCCGGGCCTCGAACAATTCCGCCACGCGCGGCAGACCGCCCGTGATGTCCTTGGTCTTGGAGGCCTGGCGGGGCGTCTTGGCCAGCAGGGCGCCGGGGGAGATGATGTCCCCCTCGGCCACAACCATCTGGGCGCCCACCGGAATGGAATAAGCGGCGGTCGGCCGGCCGGCCTCGTCGCGCACCTCGATCTGCGGATTGAGATCTTCCTTGTGCTCGACCACGACCGTGGCGATGCGCCCGGTCGATTCGTCGAGTTCGCGCTTCACCGTCACGCCCGGGATCATGTCCTTGAACGTGAGCGAGCCGCCCTTCTCGGACAGCACCGGCACATTGTACGGATCCCACAGCGCGAGCACCTGCCCCTTGTCAATCCTCTGGCCGTCGCCCGCCGTGATGACCGATCCGATGACGATGTTGTGGGTGTCGAGTTCCTTGTCCTCCTCGTCGACAATCTGGATGGAACCGGTCTTGTTGAGCACGATGTTGGCGCCGTCGGCGGTCTGGACCAGGCGCAGGCCGCGGTAGCGCACGATGCCCGCGAACCGCACGCGGATCTCGGGTTGCTTGAAGCCCGCGCTCGCGACGCCGCCGATGTGGAAGGTCCGCATCGTGAGCTGGGTGCCCGGCTCGCCAATGGACTGGGCGGCGATGATGCCGACCGAGTCGCCGATCTTGGCCAGCTTGTTCGTGGCGGGGTTGATGCCGTACGACTTCGAATCGATGCCATACTGGCTCGTCGAGGTGAGCGGCGACATGATCTTGATCCGCTCGATGCCCGCGTCCTCGATCTGGTGCGCGATTTCCTCGGTGATGAATTCACCGGCGCCGACCAGCCGCTCGGAGAGATTGAGCGGGTTGGCCAGATCGTCGCTGGAGCAGCGGCCCACGATGCGTTCGCGCAGGGAGACGATCTCGTCGTCGCCCTCGTAGATGGCCTTCTTCCAGATGCCGTCGCGGGTGCCGCAGTCGTCCTCGGCGATGATCACGTCCATCGCGACATCGCAAAGCTTGCGGGTCAGGTAGCCGGCGTCCGCCGTCTTGAGGGCGGTGTCGGCCAGGCCCTTGCGGGCGCCGTGGGTGGAGATGAAGTACTCGAGCACGGTCAGCCCCTCGCGGAAGGACGAGAGGATCGGGCGCTCAATGATTTCACCGGAGGGCTTGGCCATCAGCCCGCGCGTGCCGCACAGCTGGCGGACCTGCTGCCGGTTGCCGCGGGCGCCGGAATCCATCATGATGTAGACCGGATTCACCTCGGTCTTGCCTTCGTTGAGATCGAGCTTGGCGAACACCTCCTTGGCGATGCGGTCGGTGGCGCTAGTCCAGATGTCGATGATCTTGTTGTAGCGCTCGCCGGAGGTGATGATGCCCTTGTTGAACTGGCTCTCGACCTCGGCGATCTTCTTCCGGGCGTCGGCCACGATGTCCTTCTTCGTCTCCGGGATGATCATGTCGTCGATCCCGATCGAGATGCCCGCCCGAAAGGCGGTGGTGAAGCCGAGCTCCTTGAGCTTGTCGAGCGTCTCGACGGTCGCGACATCGCCGGCCGTCTTGTAAGTGTTGAGGATGAGGTCGCCGAGCTTGGTTTTCGCGACCGCGAAGTTGACGAAGCCGACGCTGGCCGGCCAGATCTGGTTGAAGATCACCCGCCCGAGGGTTGTGCGGATGGTCTTGCGGTCCTTGTTGCCATAGACCGTGTCCCGGCCGTAATCCGGGTTGGGAATCTCGACCCAGTCGTGCTTGCGCAGGGCCCCGTCGGTTTCGGCATACTCCGCCTCGGCCGGGCCGCTCAGCAGCGGGACCCGCTGGTCCTTCGCCGGCTTTTTGCGCGGCTCGATCGTGAGGTAGTAAGCGCCGAGCACGATGTCCTGCGACGGCGTGAGGATGGGCTTGCCGCTCGACGGCGAGAAAATATTGAGCGTGGACATCATCATGAGCTTGCACTCCATGATGGCCTCGAGCGAAAGGGGCACGTGGACGGCCATTTGGTCGCCGTCAAAATCGGCGTTGTATGCCGTGCACACCAGCGGGTGGATGCGGATCGCCTCGCCCTCGATGAGGATCGGTTCGAACGCCTGGATCGAAAGCCGGTGCAGCGTGGGGGCGCGGTTGAGCAACACGGGGTGTCCCTTGGTCACCTCTTCGAGGATGTCCCACACCTCGGGCGACTTCTTTTCAATCATCTTGCGCGCGCCGCGCACGGTGTGGACAAAGCCGAGTTCCTTGAGGCGGCGGATGATGAATGGCTCGAAGAGCACGAGCGCCATCTTCTTCGGCAGGCCGCACTGGTGGAGCTTGAGTTCGGGGCCGATGACGATGACGGAGCGGCCGGAGTAATCGACGCGCTTGCCGAGCAGGTTCTGGCGGAACCGGCCCTGCTTGCCCTTGAGCATGTCGCTGAGCGACTTGAGGGGGCGGTTGCCGGCGCCGGTCACGGGGCGCCCGTGCCGGCCGTTGTCAAAGAGCGCGTCGACCGCCTCCTGCAGCATGCGCTTTTCATTGTGGATGATGACATCCGGCGTCTTGAGCTGCAGCAGGTTCTTGAGGCGGTTGTTGCGGTTGATGACGCGACGATAGAGATCGTTGAGGTCCGAGGTGGCGAAGCGGCCGCCTTCGAGCGGGACGAGCGGGCGCAGGTCAGGCGGGATGACGGGCAGCACTTCGAGCACCATCCACTCCGGACGGGCCTTGGAATGGATGAAGCCCTGGATGACCTTGAGGCGCTTGGAGAGCTTCTTTTTGATCTGCTTGGAACGCGTGGCCCGCATCTGCTCCTGCAGTTCACCCACGGTCGCGGCCAGATCCATGTGCTCGAGGATGTCCCGCACGGCCTCGGCTCCCATCTTGGCGACAAACGCGTCGTCGCCGTACTCGTCGATGGCCTGGCGATATTCGTTGTCGGTCAGGAGCTGCTTCGGCTCCAGCGGGGTCTTGCCGGCGTCGACCACCATGTAGTTCTCGTAATAGATCACGCGCTCGAGCGCGCGGGCCGTCATGTCGAGCAGGAGGCCGAGGCGGCTCGGCATGCTCTTCAGGAACCAGATGTGGGCGACCGGCACGGCCAGCTCAATGTGCCCCATGCGCTCGCGACGGACGCGCGCGATCGTCACCTCGACGCCGCAGCGGTCGCAGACGACGTCCTTGTACTTGATCCGCTTGTATTTTCCGCAGGCGCACTCGTAGTCGCGCACCGGGCCGAAAATCTTCTGGCAGAACAAACCGCCCGGTTCGGGCTTGAAGGTGCGGTAGTTGATGGTCTCGGGATTCTTGACTTCGCCGCGCGACCACGAACGGATCGCGTCCGGAGCGGCGACCGAGATGGAAACGCAGTCGAACGGATTTTCGTCAAGGCCAAGGACGGAGCGGGCCTCATCGTGGGCGGCGGCGGCGGGTTCGGTGCTCATGAAAAATCTCCCAGGTTGTCGTTAGGAATGCGGGGGGCGGGCGGCGTCAGGATCCGGTCGCCAGGTGGTGGCTGAGCGCGTCGCGTTTCTGCAGGCGGATGTCGAGGCCGAGCGACTGGATTTCCTTGATCAGCACATTGAAGGATTCCGGCGTGCCGGCCTGGAGCGTGTTGTCGCCCTTGACCAGCGATTCGTAGATCTTGGTGCGGCCGTTGACGTCGTCAGACTTCACCGTGAGGAGTTCCTGCAGGGTGTGGGCGGCGCCGTACGCCTCGAGGGCCCACACTTCCATTTCGCCAAACCGCTGGCCGCCGTACTGGGCTTTGCCGCCCAGCGGCTGCTGCGTCACCAGCGAATACGGACCCACCGCGCGGGCGTGAATCTTGTGCGACACGAGGTGGTTGAGCTTCATCATGTAGATGTAGCCGACGACCACCTCCTGATCGAGACGGTCGCCGGTGCGGCCGTCGTGCAGCACGCTCTTGCCCGAGATGGGCAGGCCGGCCTGCTTAAGATAATCGCGGACCTTCTTCTCGTTGATGCCGTCGAAGACGGGGGTGGCGACTTTGATGCCGAGCTTGCGGCAGGCCCAGCCCAGGTGAGTTTCCAGCACCTGGCCGACGTTCATGCGCGAGGGCACGCCCAGCGGGTTGAGGCAGATTTCGATCGGCGTGCCGTCCGGCAGGAAGGGCATGTCTTCCTCGGGCACGATCTTGGCGACCACGCCCTTGTTGCCGTGCCGGCCGGCCATCTTGTCGCCCACCTCGAGCTTCTGCTTGGTCGCGACATAGACCTTGACCTGCTTGATCACGCCCGAGCCGGAATCTTCCCCGGACTCGATCGAGGCGATCTTGCGCTCGCGGTCGCCCTCGAGCTCGTCGAACTTACCCTGGTAGGAGCCGATGATCTCCATGATCTTGATCTTGACCGGCGAGGGGTCGATTTCGACGTGCTTGGAGACGGCGGCCAACTTGCGCAGCAGTGTCTTCGTGATCTTGCGGTTGGCCGGGATGATGATCTCCCCGGTCTGGCCGTTGATCACGTCGAGCGGAATCTTTTCACCCAGCAGGATGTTGGAGAGCGCTTCGGTCAGGCCCTCCCGCAGCTTGTCCATCTGCGTCTTGTAGTCTTCCTGGATCTGCTTGACCTGGCGGCGGCGGTCGGACGGCGAAAGCTTGGTCTGCTCGTCGATCCGGCTGCTGGAGACCTTGACCTCCATCACGATCCCGGCGCTGCCCGAGGGCACGATCAGCGAGGTGTCCTTCACGTCGGCTGCTTTTTCACCGAAGATCGCACGGAGCAGTTTCTCCTCCGGTGCCAGCTCGGTTTCCGATTTCGGGGTGATCTTGCCGACCAGAATATCGCCGGGCTTGACCTCCGCACCGATGCGGATGACGCCGTTGTGGTCGAGGTTCTTCAAGGCCTCCTCGCCCACGTTGGGAATGTCGCGGGTGATCTCCTCGGGGCCGAGTTTCGTGTCACGGGCCGTCACCTCGAATTCCTGGATGTGGATCGAGGTAAAAATGTCGTCCTTGAGCGCCTTTTCGGAGATGAGGATGGCGTCCTCAAAGTTGTAGCCGTTCCACGGCATGAAGGCGACGAGCACATTGCGCCCGAGGGCCATTTCCCCGTGGTCGGTGGACGGGCCGTCGGCAATGACCTCGCCGGCTTTCACTTTTTGCCCCGACTTGACGATCGGCTTCTGATTGAAACAAGTGCCGGCGTTGGAGCGCATGAACTTGCGCAGCTCGTACACGCAGACGCCGCTCTTGGGATCGCTCCGCGGGTTACGGTCGAAATTGCGGGGCATCTCGCCGTCCCTGGTGATGACGATGCGTCGGGCATCGACCGAGGCGACAACCCCGGCGTCGGTCGCGACGACCACGATCTTCGAATCGCGCGCGACGCGCTCTTCGAGGCCCGTGCCGACCAGCGGCGTTTCATTGTGCAGCAGCGGCACGCCTTGGCGCTGCATGTTCGAACCCATCAACGCGCGGTTGGCGTCGTCGTGCTCGAGGAACGGAATCATGCCGGCGGCGACCGAGATGATCTGCTTCGGCGATACGTCCATGAACTCAACCTGACGGGAATCCACTTCAAGGAATTCGCCGTCGCGGCGGACGGTGACCTTGCCGAGGAAATGGCCCTTGTCGTCGAGTTCCGAGTTGGCCTGGGCGATGACCTTGCCCTCCTCCTGATCCGCCGTGAGGTACTCGACCTTGTCGGTCGCGCGGCCGTCCTTGCACAACCGGTAGGGCGTCTCGATGAAGCCGAACTCGTTCACGCGGGAGAAGACCGTGAGCGAGTTGATCAGACCGATGTTGGGGCCTTCCGGCGTCTCGATCGGGCAGATCCGGCCGTAGTGCGAGGGATGCACGTCGCGCACCTCAAATCCGGCGCGCTCACGGTTGAGCCCGCCGGGCCCGAGCGCGGACAGGCGGCGTTTGTGCGTCACCTCCGCGAGCGGGTTGATCTGGTCCATGAACTGAGACAGCTGGCTGCGCGCGAAAAAGTCCCGGATGACCGTGGTGAGCGCCTTCGGGTTGATCAGTTTTTGCGGCGTGATGGAATCCACGCTCTGGTCGTAGAGCGTCATGCGTTCGCGCACGAGGCGCTCGGTGCGGGAGAGGCCCACGCGGCACTGGTTGGCGAGCAGTTCGCCGACGGTGCGGACGCGGCGGCTGCCGAGGTGGTCGATGTCGTCGACCACGCCGTCGCCGCGCTTGAGGCGGACGAGGTACTTGGTCGCCACGATCACGTCCTCGGACGTGAGGATACGGTTGTCGAGGTCGGCCTTGAGTCCCAGTTTCTGGTTGATCTTGTACCGGCCGACGCGGCTGAGGTCGTACCGCTTCGGATCGAAAAAGAGGCGCTTGAGGAGGGCCTTGGCGTTGGTGGTAGTCGGCGGTTCGCCCGGGCGCAACCGCTTGTAGATCTCCTTCAGGGCCTCTTCCTCGTTGCGGGTGGGGTCCTTCTTCAGCGCGCGGATGAGCGCGCCCTCGTCAACCGCGGTGTCGATGACGCGGATGGCGCCGATGTCGTGCTTTTCGAAGGTGCGCACGATCTGCTTGGTGAGCGGTTCGAAAGCGCGGGCCAGGACGACGCCCTTCTGGGCGTCGATGGCGTCCTCCACCAGCACGAGCGTGCTGACGTTTTCCATCTCGAGCGCCCGGGCCACCTTCAATTCCTTGATCTCGTAGAACAGGTTAAGGAGGTCGAGGTCGCTGGAAAAACCGACCGCGCGCAGCAGGGTCGTGATCAGGAACTTCCGGCGGCGGCGCCGGCGATCCAGGTAGACGTAGAGCAGGTCGTTGTTGTCGAACTGCACCTCGAGCCAGGTCCCGCGGTCGGGGATGATGCGGAAGGCGAACAGCTCCTTGCCGCTGGCGTGATAGTCCTTCTCGAAGCAGATGCCGGGAGAACGGTGGAGCTGGGAGACGACGACGCGCTCGGCCCCGTTGATGATGAAGGAGCCACGCTCCGTCACCATCGGGATGTCGCCCATGTAGATCTCCTCGTCCTTGATGAAGTCCTCCTCACGGAGGCGCAATTTAACGTAGAGGGGAACGGCGTAGGTGATGCCCTCGCGGATGCATTCGATCTCGGAGTGCTTCGGCTCGCCGATGGCGTAGGAAACGTATTCGAGGACCAGGCGGCCGTCGTAGGATTCGATCGGGAAGACCTCGCGGAATACCGCTTCGAGGCCCTGCGGCTTCCGTTGCTTGTCGGGCACGCCCTTTTGCAGGAAGTCGAGGTACGAATTGATCTGAATCTCGATGAGATTCGGCGGCTGGATGACTTCTTTAAGTTTACCGAAGTTGATACGCTCGGTGGAATTGCGGTCGGCCATGGAAAACTCCCGGTTAAATGACGACGGACAAAGTGCGAACGCGGCGGCCGGTCAGGCACCGTCGCGGTTGAAACGGAAAAAACAAAGGGACGCCAAAGGCAGGCCACGGCGGACCGCGGCCTGTCCCGATGGTAACATATGCAGTGCAGTACGGATCGCCAATCGACAGCTACTTGAGCTCGACCTTCGCCCCAGCGGCCTCGAGCTTCTTCTTGATTTCTTCCGCCTCCTGTTTGGCCACGCCCTCCTTGACTGCCTTGGGGGCGGCTTCGACGAGGTCCTTGGCCTCCTTGAGGCCGAGGCTGGTGATCGCACGCACCTCCTTGATGGCCGCGATCTTGTTCGGCCCGGCCTCGACGAGGACGACGGTAAATTCGGTCTTCTCCTCGGCGGGCGCGGCGGCGGCAGCCCCGGCGGCGGGAGCCGCGGCGGCGACGGCGACGGGCGCGGCGGCGGAAACGCCCCACTTGGCCTCGAGGTCCTTGACGAGGGCGGCGATTTCGAGAACCGACTGGCCGGACAGCCACTCGATGACTTGTTCCTTCGTGATGTTGCTCATGATGATCTCCTGCCAGCGGCTAGCGACTTCGAACCGGAAGTGCGTTTAAGAGACGTATCTCCTAGTCGGCGGCGACTGAGTTGTTTGATCCCGAACAGCGGCGGAGCCGGATGCTTGGAAAGTGATGGTTGAGGTGAATGCGGCGCGTGACCGAAATCCGGCCGCGGTGGGAACGGCGCTGGTTTATTGGCCCCCGACGGTGCGGACCCGGGCCTGGAGCACGTTGACCAGGCCCTGCGGGGCGGCGTTGATCACGCGCACAAACAGGCCAGCGGGTTGTTGGAGGAGGCCGAGCAACTGCGCGCGCAGCGTGTCGAGCGAGGGCATGTCGGCCAGCCGCTCGAGGTCGGCGGGAAGGATGAGCTTCTGGCCCAGCACGCCCACCTTGAGCACGATCTTCTGCTTCTCCTTGATGAAGTCGCGGAGCACCTTGGCCACGCCCGGCGAATTCTTGCCGCCGACGATAATGGCGGTCGGCCCGATCAGCGCAGACTCGAACTCGGGCAGGTGCAGGGCCTGGCCGGCGACGCGCAGCGAGCTGTTTTTGACGACGTGAAACTCGGCGCGGTGCGGCGTCAGCCGCAGGCGCAGCTCGGCCACGTCAGCAACGGTCATCTTGTCGTAATTCGCCAGGATGACGTAGTCGGATTTCTTGAGGTGGCCCGCCACCTCCTCGATCAGGTATTTTTTCTCGGCTCTCATGGGCGGTGTTCCGGATCAGTAGTTACTGTACTCGCTCGCGGCGAGGCGGATGCCGGGGCTCTGGGACGAGGAAAGCACGGCGGTCGTGATGTAATGGCCCTTGAACGAGGCGGGCTTGGCCCGGCCGACGGCTTCCAGCACCGCGGCGGCGTTTTCCAGAATCTGGGCGGGAGTGAAGGAGCGCTTGCCCACGCCCACGCCGATGTTGGCGGATTTGTCCATCTTGAATTCCACGCGCCCCGCCTTCACCGCCTTGATCCCGGCGGCGATGTCGTCGGTCACGGTGCCGGATTTCGGATTGGGCATGAGCCCCTTGGGGCCGAGAACGCGCGCGATCGTGCGCACCGTCTTCATGGCCTCGGTGGTGGCGATGGCCACGTCGAAATCCATCCAGCCCTCCTGGATCTTCTGCATCAGGTCCTGCAGGCCGGCATAGTCGGCGCCAGCCTCCAGCGCCGGTTTCGGGTTGTCGGTGAAAACGAGAATGCGGATCTTCTTGCCCGAGCCGTTGGGCAGCGGCGTCGTGCCGCGCACCATCTGGTCGCCCTGCGAGGGATCGACCCCGAGATGGAAGGACAGCTCGACGGTCTCGTCGAACTTGGCCTTCGGGAAGCGGGCGAGGATCTCGACGGCTTCTTTCAGTGGATACTCCTGGGTGAGGTCAGCGGCCTTGAGGGCGCTGCGGTAGCGTTTGCTTTTTTGTTCCATGGGTGACTCCTGGCGGTGCGAACGTCCCGGGTGGGACTCCCGCGGCGAGTGACGGTGGGGGAAAGGGAATTCAGTCGATGACGTCGATGCCCATATTGCGGGCGGTGCCGGCGATGATGCGGATGCCCGCCTCTTCGCTCTTGGCGTTCAGGTCCTTGGCCTTGAGCCGGTAGATCTCGGCCAGTTGCTTGCGGGTGACCTTGCCCACCTTTTCCTGGTTGGGCTTGGCCGAGCCGCTGGCGATGTTGGCCGCCTTCTTGAGCAGCACCGACGCCGGGGGCGACTTGAGGATGAAGCTGAAGCTCTTGTCCGCGTAAACCGTGATGATCGTCGGCAGGATCATGCCGGCCTGGTCTTTGGTCTTGGCGTTGAAGTCCTTGCAGAACGCCATGATGTTGACGCCTTGCGCGCCGAGCGCGGGACCGACGGGGGGCGCCGGATTGGCGGCGCCGGCCGGCAACTGGAGCTTGATGTAGCCGATGATTTTCTTGGCCATGGGGAGCGGGCGAAACGGAAGGTTGGTGGGTGGCGGGAGCAGCGAGGCGTCGCGTCAGTCGGTGAGGCGCTGCACCTGCCAGTATTCGAGCTCGACCGGCGTGAACCGGCCGAAAATGGAGACGGAAATCTTGAGTTTGCCTCGGGTGGGATCGATTTCATCGATGCGGCCGTTGAGGTTCATGAACGGCCCGTCGTTGATCTTCACCTCTTCGCCCACCTCGTACTGCACCTTCGGCACTTCCTTGCCCGTCGCCGCCTCGATGCGCGACTTGATCTCGTCGATCTCCTCTTGGCGCAGGGCCGCGGGATGGTCGCCGCCGACGAAGCCGATCACGCCCGCCGCCTCCTTCACGAAGTACCACGGCTTGTTCATCACATGCCCTTCGTCGTCGTAGAGCCGCATCTGGATGAACACATACCCCGGGTACAACTTGCGCACCTTCGAAGACTTCTTGCCGCCCTTCACCTCGATGACCGTCTCGGTCGGCAAAAGCACCTCGAAGATGAACTCCTCGAGTTCCTCGGCGGCGCGGAACTTCTCAATGTAAGCCTTCACCTTCGGTTCCTGGCCCGAAAGGGTGTGCAGTGCGAACCACTGGGCGCCGGGCGGCGCTGACGTCTGGGCGGACATGCGGATGGGGGAGCTCAACGGGCGACGAGCGCCGTCACCGTGTCGACGAAGTTATACAGGGCGAAATCGCTGATGCTCGTGAACAGGCCCAGCAACAGGGAGGCCGCGATCACGACCACCGTCGAATCCCACAGCTCCTGGCGGGTGGGCCAGGATGCCTTCAGCAACTCGGCATAGATTTCACCGGCAAAAAGGCGGATGGCGCGAAACGGGTTTTTCATGCGTGATGGGTCGGTTTGGCAGGGCAGAAGGGACTCGAACCCCTAACCGACGGTTTTGGAGACCGTTGCTCTACCAATTGAGCTACTGCCCTCCGTGATAATTCAGGTACTCTTTCTAGACGACACCGCCGAGGCTCCGGCAAGGGGGCCTCGGCGCACGCCGTGACGCGTTGGTCAGAAGTTATTCGAGGATCTCCGTGATGCGCCCGGAGCCGATCGTGCGGCCGCCTTCGCGGATCGCGAACTTCTGCGTCTTCTCCATGGCAATGGGGGCGATCAGGTCGACCGTCACATTGATGTTGTCGCCCGGCATGATCATCTCCACGCCCTGCGGCAGGGTGATGACGCCGGTGACATCGGTGGTGCGAAAATAGAACTGCGGACGGTAGCCGTTGAAGAACGGCGTATGCCGGCCGCCCTCTTCCTTGCTCAGCACGTAGATCTCCGCCTTGGCCTTCATGTGGGGCGTGATCGACTTCGGCGCCGCGACGACCTGGCCGCGCTCGATGCCATCCTTCTCCACGCCGCGCAGGAGCACGCCGACGTTGTCGCCGGCCTGACCCGAATCGAGCATCTTGCGGAACATCTCGACGCCGGTCACCACGGTCGTGGCCGTGTCGCGCAGACCGACGATCTCGACAGTGTCACCGACCTTGCATTGTCCGCGCTCGATGCGCCCCGTGGCCACCGTGCCGCGACCGGTGATCGAGAAGACGTCCTCAACCGACATCAGGAAAGGCTTGTCGACTTCGCGCGTCGGCAGCGGGATCTCGTTGTCGATGGCGTCCATCAGCGCGCTGATGGAGGCGACGCCGGCGGGATCGCCCGCCAGGGCTTTCGTGGCGGACCCGCGGATGATCACCGCTTTGTCACCGTCGAACTGATACTTGGTCATCAGCTCGCGGATTTCCATCTCGACGAGGTCGAGCAGGTCCTTGTCGTCGAGCAGGTCGACCTTGTTGAGGAAAACGACGAGCTTCGGCACGCCGACCTGGCGGGCGAGGAGGATGTGCTCGCGCGTCTGCGGCATCGGTCCGTCCGCCGCGCTGACCACGAGAATCGCCCCGTCCATCTGGGCGGCGCCAGTGATCATGTTCTTCACGAAATCGGCGTGTCCGGGACAGTCGACGTGCGCATAGTGGCGTTTCTCCGTCTGGTATTCCACATGGGACACCGCGATGGTTACGGTCTTGGTCGCGTCGCGCACCGTGCCGCCTTTGGCGATGTCCGCGTAGGACTTGACCGTGGCCAGGCCCTTCTGCGCTTGGACGACCAGAATCGCTGCCGTCAATGTCGTCTTACCATGATCGATGTGGCCGATCGTCCCGACGTTAACGTGCGGTTTTGTGCGTGCGAATGTTTCTTTAGCCATGTGGGAGAGACGTTTGGGTTAGATGAATGACCTCTGGTTTAACGTCGGAGAAGTCGCCGACGTTGGCCTGGAGCCCAGAACCGGATTTGAACCGGCGACCCCGTCCTTACCAAGGACGTGCTCTGCCAACTGAGCTATCTGGGCAGACCAAGGCTAGGCCAGAAAAGGAGAGAAGGGTTAAACGTGAACAACGAGATTTTTGCCGTCAACTGTAATCTTTGCCATTCCCCAACTTGGCGCAAATGAAGGCGGGGGCGTGCCCCTCCGGCCCGACCTCTCCGCCCGCGTCCAACCAGGCCCGGAAAGGGATGCGGCCAGCCGCCCAGCGCGTCGTTCTTCTTCCCGCGCCGCGCCCTCGATCCGTGCCAGACTCGGTTGTGGGTCGTTCCTCCTTGTTGGTGGATATCCGACTCTGGTCGTTCGACTTACAGCTGACGCGCCTCTGGTGGTGCCCCCGGGACGGGGCACGTCCCTAGCCGGTCTTTGCGACCCCTTTCTGTCACGGTCCCACCACCACCCGATACATGCCGGGAGCCAGGCGTTCGCCCAGGTGAAGTGTCTTCACCAAGTAGTCACGGAAAAATGCATCGACTTCCTCAATATCCGAACTCGCCGTGTCGACCGGCCGCCCCAAAAGGCCAGCCGCCGTCACCGTCACCAGAAATTCCGCCGGTTGCCAGTCAAGCCGGCTGGCGGGAAGAGCGACGCCGTCCTCGATCGTTTGGACCAACACCACGTTCCCGGTATCGAGCCGGCGCACCTCCACCAAGCCCTGCCGCGACGGCAGCGGGTTTTGCGGGAGATCTTCCCGACCAAACGCCAGCAACGGATCGCGGGGCGCCCCGCGGAGCAGATCTGCCTGACGCCCCGGCAGCACCTGCGCCGAAGCCAACGGCAGGGCCAGTTCGCCCTCGCCAAACACCGGTCTCGCCTCGATGTCGGAAAACACCTGCCCGCGCTGGCGCAACACCGTGGCCGGCAGCGGCCGCTGTCCGGCGTTCCAAGGCGTCGGCAAGAAAAGCGGCGTGGGATCGAAGATCGTCGCCTGCTCCTGCAGCAACCGGTTGCCCGCCGTCTCGAACCCTGTGCCGTACGGCTCCAGCCGCGTGACGGCGACGCGTGGCGGCGGTGCCGGTTGCGCCGTCTCGCGGACGCGACCCAACGGGCGGAACAGGACGGCGAGCGCCCCCGCCGCAAACACCACGGTCAATCCCGCCACCCACCACCCGGCCCGTTGCCGTCTTGGTTGCGTCGGCATGTCTGCTTCCTTTCGTCCGTCAGCGTTCGGCCGCGCCGCCGCTGCGCACCGGTTCCATGGCCCATTGCACCCCGGCAAATCCGGCCTGGCCCGCCATCTCGGCAATCACGCCGAGATCTCCCGTCGGTACCCGCCGATCGGCGCGCACCAGCAGCACCAGGCCCTTCTCCCGGAGGGCGCGAGTCCGCAGCCAGATGCGCAGCTGGGCGTAGTTGACCAGGCCATCCGGGACCAGCACCATGTCCGAATGCGGGACGCTGATCACGACCGTGGCCGGCGCCGCGCCGGCGGTCGCGCCCGCCGTCTCGGGCAGCCGGAAGTCCACGCCCAGCCCCGGCGCCAGGACGAACCGGGACCCGAACAAGGCGAAGAACAGCACCAGCAGCGCGCCGTTGACGAAAAACCACGCATCGAAACTGCGCGGGGGCGGCTGCAGCCGGGCGGCCAGTTCCAAGGGGCGGGTGATCATGGGCTGCCTGGCCGGTGCGGACGCACCGTCTCCACCTCGTCTCCACGACCTGGCCGCTCGGTCGCGGCCCCGTCCCCGTTGCCCGGCGCCCGCCTGTATTCGATCAGCAAATACTGCATGATCTCGTTCCCCGCCCATTCCACGTCCCGCACGATCGCGCGGACGCGCCCGCTGAGAAAATGGTAGGCCAGATGGCTGGGGATCGCGACCACCAGACTGCCGGCCGTGCTGATCAAGGCCTGCCACAGACCCGCCGCCAGCATGCTGGCCGTGGCATAATTGCCGCCCTCCATGAAAGCGTGGAACGTCGCGATCATCCCGAGCACCGTGCCGAGCAGGCCGACCAGTGGCGCCACCTGGGCGATCGCCGCGATCGACCCGAGCCGCCGTTCCAACACCGGGATTTCCACCAGGGCCGCCTCCTGCACCGCCAGGCGCATCTTCTGCTCGTCGGCCTCCGCCTGGAGCAGCGCCGCCTTCACCACCACCGCCACCGGCCCGGGCGTTTCCTCGCACACGGTCAGCGCTTCCATCAGCCGCCGCTTCGCCAGGATGTTCTTGATCCCGCCGACAAACGCGGTCGACCGGATCTGTCCACGATGCAGGTAGAGCAGCCGCTCGATGAAAATCAGCGTGCCGGCCAGACCCATGGCGAGCAGGACCCACATCATGGGGCCGCCCTTGGTGAAAAGACTGAAGTCCAGACCCGTCATGGTTGAGCAGCCCAATATGGGGCAGACCGGGCCAGACCGTAAATACGAAAGCGGCCCCCCCATCGGCGCCCGCCCAGGCGCGCCGATCCAAACTGTTTTCCTGGTCCGATGAGATTCACGGCTTACTCCGGTTTCCGTTCGCCCGCGCCGTGGTCCGCACTGAACCGCGCCAGCCGCTGCTGGGCCAAGACCCCACCCGGCAGCCCCTGTTGGAGCACCAACTCGTAGGCCCGGCGCGCCGCGTCCAGCTTGGCCTCCCGCTCGTACAGATCGCCCAATTCGAACAGAATGCGCGACATCCAGTAGCGCCCTTTCGCTCCCAGTTCAGCCGCCCGCGCCGGGTCCAGGAGGAAGGTATTGGCCACCAGCCACCAAGCCGCCTCGGCCGGCGGAGTTTTGCCCCGTTTGACCAGCGCCAAACCGTTTTTGCATCCGGCCTCCACCCGGAGGTCGACCGGTGCGGTCGGCAGATCCTGCAGTCGTTCATAGATCGCCGCGGCGCTTTCCCAATGCGAGGGATCGCTGGCCGCCTGCGCGAAGTGGCAGTCGCCCAGCGCCAGTTGCGCCAGCAGGACATCCTGATGCTGGGCCTGGGCGGGATCATTGACGAGCTGCTCGTAAACCTGCTTGGCGAGGGCGAAATTGTTGCGCTTGCGCCACAGGTCGCCCTCCTTCAGTCGCGCATAGAACACCAGCTCGCTCTGCGGGTAGGTGGTGACGAGACGTTCGATCAGTCGGATGGCGTCCTCGTAGTCGGTGTCCCGGCCGCGCCGCTCGGCGTTGAGCGCGCCCTGATACAGGGCGAACGGGGCGTAGGTTTTGTTGGCGGGATAGTCGTCGGCCAGCTTGGTGAACAATCGCTGCGCCTCCACAATCTCGCCCCGTGCCGCGTAGTAGTCGGCCTCCGCGATGAACGAGTAGATGGCCGCGTCCGCCCCAGGATAATCGCTCCGCAGTTTCCCCAGCAGATCGAGTCCCTCCTTCGCCGCCCCGGCACGGGCGTTGTTAGGTGCGAGCAGCGCCTGGGCTTTCAGCAGCACGCTGGTACTCGCGACATCCGCCTTGAGCGCCGCGGGGAGCACGGCCATCGCCGGGGTCCCGAGCCGGGCCAGCAGCGCGTCCACCAGCTGGATCGCCTGCGGCGGCGCGCCGGCCTCAAACGCCAGCCGGGCCTGCAGCCAGGCCATCCTCACCTGCAGATCGGGCGGCCGGCTCGCCGCGCCCGGCTCTCCGACCAGTCGTGCCACCCGCAGGAGCGCCTGCGCCGTCTGACCGTGCACCTCCAGTCCGCGGGCGAGGTTCCATTCGGCTTCCCAACGGCTCACCGGATCGACCGCGATCGCCGCCGCGTCGTCCAGCAACGCCTGGGCCTCCTCCAGCAAATCAGCCTTGATGTCGGCCAGCACCCGCTGGAACAGCAGCACGCCGGGAGCCACGGCCGCCGGCGGTTCGCGCTGGGCGGAGCCGTAGGCATCGGCGGCATTCTTGAAATCCCCGGCGCGGAAATAGGCGTCGGCCACCAGGACACCCAGCTGGGCCCGGGCATCCCCGGGCGGCAGTTGGGCCCGCAGTTGCGCCGCCCAGTCCGCGGCGGTGCGGAAGCGCCGCAGTTCCCACGCCACGCCCGTGAGCACCCCCAGCGCCTGCGGCTTGAGCTGCGAACCCGGGTACCGTTCGAGCAGAGCTTTCGCATCCTCCTCCGCCCGGCCGTAGTTTTTCTCCCCCAGCGCCACCTGCGCCCGAAACACGAGCAGATCCTCCAGGATCGGATGCGGCGTCGGGGCCGCGATCAGCTGGTCGAGCTTGGCGCGGAATTCCGCGCGCGCCGCGCCGTCCGCGCTGGCCCGCGCCAGAAGCTGGAGCGCGATCCGCTGCGGCTCGCGCCCCACCGCGCGATCCAGCAGGCTGAACAAAGCGTTGCGGCCCGCGCCGCTCTCCCCGCCGCCGATCACCCCCAGGAGCAGCCGCATGTCGTCGAATTCCTGCCGTTCCTCGGGTGGGAGCCGTTGCAGCTGCCGCTGCAGGAGCGCCATCGCCTCGGGCTTCCGTCCCAAGGCGTCGAGCGCCACAGCGTAATAGCGCGCGTAGGTGAAGCCGGTCCTTTGCCCCTGCAATCGCTCCATGTTCTGGCGCAGCCGGGTCGCGTCCTGCTCCGAGGCCGGGCCCGAGAGCAGCCGCACCCGCAGCTGTTCCAGTTGAAAGCGCGCGCGGGCGAGTTCCGAGACCGCGCTCTTTCCCGCCTCCTCGTACGCTTGATCGCGCCGCCCCAGATCGCCGGTCTGGTCCGCGATCATCCCTTCCAGAAAGCGCAGCCAGCCTCGTTCGGCCGCGGGCAATTCCTCCATTTTCACCTGCGCCGCCTCCGTGCGCGCGGCGTCAAGCTGGCGTCGGTGGGCCGCGATCAAGCCCGCCCGCAGATGCGCCGCTGAAGAGCGCGGGCCGGTCAGCCGCCCGAGCGCCTGCTCGGCCTCCGGCAGTCGGCCCTGATCCATCAACGCCGCCGTCAGCTGCAGCACCAGCCGGTTCCGCGCGCCCGCCGGCACCTCCGGCGACGCGAGCAATTCCTCCAGCAGCGCTTCCGCCGCCGGCGAGAAGCCGAGCTGCAGGGCGCGCCCGGCTGCCGCCTCGCGCATGATCCAGCCCCCCGGGGCCGGCGGCAGTTCGCCCGGTTGGACCAGCGGAGCCACCAGCGCGTTCCCGTCCGGCGCCGCCCCGCTTTGGCCACGCAGCCCGCCGGCCAGCAGGGTGCCGGCCGCCAGCGCGGCAACAAGGGGGTGCGGGAGCCGGCGATGCATGATTCGAGGGAGGTTGCGCGGCGCGGCGCGGCGTGGCAAGCCCGCCCGAGTCTACAAACCAGCCCCGCGGGTGTAACGGGTTCAAGCTCGCCTCCGCCGCCGCGTTCGACCTAAATCGCCGGCGAAAGTTCGTTCCCCCAACCTCCTGCCCGAACCTCGCAACCTCCTCCCTCATGAGCATCGCCCTCATCGTTCTTCTCGTCCTCCTCGCCGCCGTCGCGGTGCTGGTCCTCTTCGTGGTCGGCATCTACAACCGGCTCGTCGCCCTCCGCAACCGTTTCAAGAACGCCTTCGCCCAGATCGACGTCCAACTCAAACGCCGGTACGACCTGATCCCCAACCTCGTCGAAACCGCCAAGGGCTACCTCAAGCACGAACACAGCACGCTCGAGGACGTCATCAAGGCCCGCAACATCGCGCTGGCCGCCTCGCAGACCGCCGCCGCCAACCCTGCGGATGCCGGCGCGATGAAGAACCTGCTCGGCGCCGAGACCGGCCTGGCCGGCGCCCTCAGCCGCCTGATGGTCGTCTCCGAACAGTATCCCGACCTCAAGGCGAACCAGAACATGATGCAGCTCACCGAGGAGCTGACCTCGACGGAAAACAAGATCTCCTTTGCGCGCCAGGCATACAATGACTCGGTCATGGTCTACAACACCACCCGCGAGACCTTCCCCAACGTCGTGTTCGCCGGCATGTTCGGCTTCAACGAGGCCCAGCTCTTCCAGATCGACGATGCCGCCGAGCGCGCGGCGCCCAAGGTCAGTTTCAACTGAAATGGCTCAACGACTGAAGAGCTGAAAGGCTGACCCGGGCGACGGCCGTGATTTTCCGACCGGCTCCGGCGCTTCAGCCTTTCAACGTTTCAGCCTTTCAGCGTTTCAGCCTTTCCTCCGATGGACTTCTTCGAGGCCCAAGCCCGCGCCCGCCAGCGCACCACCCGGCTCGTGGTGCTGTTCGCCCTCGCCGTGACCGGCACGATTGCGCTCACCTACGGCGCCGCGATGGTGTTCGTCAACGCCAACCGTTCCCAGCACACCACCGAAGAGCTGGCTTGGTTTGACCCGGCCGTGCTGGCCATGGTGGCCTTCGCCACGCTCACCGTGGTCGGCGGCGCCTCGCTCTACAAGTGGTCGCAGTTCCGCGGCGGCGGCGCGGTGGTCGCGGAAGGCGTCGGCGCCCGGCGCGTGAATCCGCACACGACCGACCTCAACGAGCGCCGCCTCCTCAACGTCGTCGAGGAGATGGCCATCGCCGCGGGCGTGCCAGTGCCGGCGGTCTACGTGCTGGACGAGGAAACAAGCCTGAATGCCTTCGCCGCGGGACTGACCACGAGCGATGCGGTTGTGACGGTCACCCGCGGCACGCTGGAGAAACTCAACCGCGATGAATTGCAGGGGGTGATCGGGCACGAGTTCAGCCACATTCTCAACGGCGACATGCGCCTGAACGTGCGGCTCGCCGCGATCCTGTTTGGCATTCTCGTCATCGGCCTGATCGGCCGCGGCGTCCTGCGCAGCCTCGGCCGGGGACGGGTGCGCGTGCGCGGCAAGGGCGGCGGCGGCGCCATCGCCGCGATCCTCGCGATCGGGCTCGCCATGATGATCATCGGCTATATCGGCTATTTCTTCGGCCGGTTGATCCAGGCCGCGGTGTCGCGGCAGCGCGAGTATCTGGCCGATGCCTCCTCGGTGCAATTCACCCGCAACCCCGGCGGCATCGCCGGCGCGCTGCGCAAGATCGGCGGCTATGCGCTCGGCTCGCAGCTCGCCAGCCACCAGGCGGCCGGCATCAGCCACTTCTTCTTCGCCGAGGGGTTTCCCGCGATGCTGTTCGGCGGACTCTGGGCCACCCACCCGCCACTCGACGCCCGCATCCGCGCCGTCGATCCTCAATGGGACGGCAAGTTCTTCGATTCCGAGACGGTCGTCGACGTGCGCCACGAAAGCTCCCAAAGCGTCGGGTACGGCCCGCCGCCGCTGCCGGAGGCGGAGGCGGTGCGGCGCGTGTACGATACCCCCGCGGGGGTGCCGCCGCTCCTGCCGCCGGTCATCGCGCTGGCCCCCGCCGCCGCCATGGCCCAGATCGGCAGCGTCACGTGGCAGCATGTCGACTATGCCCGCGCCATGATCGACGCAACCCCGGCGCGTCTGCGCGATGCGGCCCGCGTCACCCGCGAGGCGCCGGCCCTGGTCTA
>Ga0182011_10000229_pt1 | contig 47110 bp, 38 predicted proteins | sample 711E1DmetaG_FD_120481 | JGI IMG/M metagenome (GOLD analysis project Ga0182011, IMG submission 120481) | Permafrost microbial communities from Stordalen Mire, Sweden - 711E1D metaG | ecosystem: Environmental > Terrestrial > Soil > Wetlands > Permafrost | place: Sweden: Stordalen | collected...
AACCATTGCGGGTGTATCTTTTATTGTAATTTATAGTATTCTCATAGTTCTCTGGTATACAACCCATATAAAAACTATACGAGGAACAACTTGACGTATCGAAGTTATTCAGATTTACATGAAAAAGATATCAGGTTGATAAAAGGGATTGAAGAATAGTGAATTACGATTATCTCATTGTTGGAGCCGGATTTGCCGGTTGTGTTCTTGCGGAGAGGCTGGCGACTCAACTTGGAAAGAAGATTCTCCTCATCGATAGGCGCAGCCATATAGCGGGTAATGCCTTTGATGGTGTGGATGGACATGGAATCCGTATTCATTATTACGGGCCTCATTTGTTCCATACCAACGATGAAAACATTATCAAGTATCTATCGCAATTTACTTCATGGTATCCATATGAACACAGGGTCTTGGCATCTGTGAACGGTTCGCTTGTTCCAATGCCGGTAAATAGAACAACCGTCAATACGCTCTTTGGTCTTAATTTTACTACAGACAACGAAGTGCGCGAATATTTTGAACGGGAAAAAGAATCGATCCCCTTTATTCGGAACTCGGAAGATGTCGTTGTATCGAAAGTCGGCAGGCGATTGTACGATTTGTTGTACAAAGGATATACAACAAAACATTGGGGTATCGAGCCGAATCATTTGTCACCTTCAGTATGCGGCCGGTTACCTATCCGGGTAAATACAGATGATCGATATTTTGACGACCGGTACCAGATGATGCCCCAAAATGGATATACCGAGATGTTCAAAAAAATGATCGCACAACCATCGATTTCAGTAGAACTCAATACTGAATATAACGATGTACCGTCAGGGACTTTTAACCGGTTGATTTTTACCGGTCCCATTGACGAATATTTTCTTCATTCGTTCGGTGCTTTGCCGTATCGTTCTTTGGAATTTGAATTTGAAACACACGAGAAAGAATTTGTTCAAACGGTCGCACAGGTAAACTACCCTAATGATTTCGATTACACGCGCAGTGTCGAATTTAAGCATATTACCGGTCAGCATCATACCAAGACAACACTTGCCAAAGAATATTCATGTGAGGTAGGTGATCCATATTACCCTGTGCCTAATGATGAGAATGCTGCGTTATATAAATTATATGCTGCCGAAGCGGAAAAATTGAAAACAGTACATTTTGTCGGCCGGTTAGCAACCTATCGATATTACAATATGGACCAGGTTGTTGCGCAAGCGTTAACAACCTTTAAGAACATCGCTCAGCCTTAACATGCAGCCGCTTGTTACAGTAAATATTCTTTCGTATAACAGAAAAGACGACTTACGGAATACACTCCAAAAAGTATTTGAACAGGATTACAAAAATATAGAGGTGGTCGTTGTTGATAATAATTCCAGCGACAACTCTGCCGAAATGGTAAAAACGGAATTTCCTGCAGTTAAGTTACTTGAATTACAGAAAAACATAGGCATCGCAGGATGGAATGAGGGTGCGAAAATTGCAAAAGGGGAGTACATGCTTTTTTTAGATGACGATAGTTATCCGATTTCTTCGACTATCGCAACAATTATTCAAAAAAGAGAAGCGGAGAGAACTATTTATGCATTGGATGTCCGAAAACCTGATGGCACCTCTTATGCGCTATATCTTAATGAAAAAGAACCATTGCGGACATTCATAGGCTGTGGTGTCATGATGAGAAAAATATATTTTGAACAACTTGGCGGGTACAATGCTTCGATATTCCTATATTGTCATGAAATTGAGTTTTGTCTTCGTGCATATCAGCATGGTATCAATGTGCGTTTTGTTCCTGATGCTATAGTAGTTCATGTGTCTTCTCCAGTTAATCGTACAAATGGAAGTAACTATCATATAGACAGGCGTCGTTCATATTATTTTCAACGGAATATTATTTTTATTCTGCTTTACTATTTTCCTTTTTGGAGCATTCTCGGAAGGGTAATGCGGTTTATTCTTGGGCGCTGGCTTTTTGCATTATGCCGCGGAACAGGGTGGATTACAGTGAAAGGAACCGTTGCGGGAATGTATCTTGTATTCCAGCAGCGACATGGTCGGAAGGTTCTTAGTACCAATGTGTGTCAATTATTTGGAAATGGGAAATATTTTGCCTCATTCTTTGGAGATGGAATATTTGCATTTCAAAGGCCGCCTTGGCTTTCCATGCGCATATTTAAAAATTCTTTTCTTCATTATTCGAAATAAAAGCGTTACGTACTATATGCTTGTAATAAATGACAAACCCGGTCAATTGTGTAATCGATTATGGGCATTTTCTTTTTTTATTGCATATGCACAAAAACATTCACTTCAAATCTATATACCAAACTTTCGAGAATACCAAGCATACTTTAATAATTTATCAGTTGTATCAGGTGTGTATTTTCATAATATGAAAAACTGGCCACATCTTGATGCCCTTTTGTTCCACACTTATGTTTTGCTGACCAAATTATTGCGAGGCATCAGCATATTCGTAAATCTATCTTTTTTCAGAATCTATATTGACCATAAAAACTGGACAAGGGAACGATGGCCGGAAACATCAATGCATCGAAAATATACTATTCTTTTTCTAGGATCATGGTTCCATCCAAAAGATGTTTCTGCGTTGCTTGAATACAAAGACCGCATTGTAAAACTCTTTGAACCGAAACTTATCTATAAAGAACGAGTTGATAAATTATTTACAAATCTTCGTGGACGTTACGATGTCTTTGTCGGAGTACATATTCGGCATGCCGATTATAAAGATTTCCATGATGGTGTTTATTACTATGATGATACTATCTATAGACGTTACATGACTATTATGAAACAGCTTTTTCATACTCAACGAGTTTGTTTTTATATTTCCTCAGATTCTTTTATCAATGCTCCTCAGTTTCATGATATTGAAATAATGTATTTGAATAATCCCGAAGTAATCGAAGATCTTTATGCCTTAAGCAAATGTGATTATATTGTTGGACCACCAAGTACGTTCTCTATGTGGGCATCGTTTATTGGTGATGTCCCCTTGCGAATTCTGCTATATCAAGACGAGAATATTACGCTTGAACAATTCTCACCAATTCTTTATCAAAACGTATTTAGAAATGGGAAACAATTTCATCATATTGATAATAGAGAGGAGACGATGCTCCATGAAAAGTCGTTTGGCTGATACAATGGAGTGAACACCTAATACTATTTTTTTGGTAATGCAATACAAAAAGGGAAGATCGTGAGTAACGTTTCGATTGTAATGACAGTATATAACGCTGAACGATACATTGTAGAAGCAATTCGTAGTATTTTAGATCAGACAATGTCCGATTTTGAATTCATCATTGTCAATGATGGTTCAACGGATCGCACAAAAGAGATAATAGCCACATTCGACGACCCGAGAATTCAATTCTATTCACTTGATCATATTGGTCGCGCTCGTGCACTCAATTATGCCGTCGGGAAAGCACAAAGTCCATACATCGCATTTATGGATGCTGATGATATTTCGGTGCAGGAACGGATCGAAAAGCAGTACCACTATCTTCAACAAAATCCGGAAATAGGACTCGTATCAGGATGGTTTGCGCTGATAGATTCATCCGGGATGGAAATGAATATTTTAAGAAAATTACCAGCTGTTCATGAAGAAATTGAATATGAAATGACTAGTCATTGTTCAATGTGTTTTCCAGCGGCAATGATGAGGCGAACTTTAATTATTCGGGTTGATGGTTTTAATGAACAATTGAATAGTGCGATCGATTACGATTTATTCATACGAATTCTTCCGCTGAGCAAAATTTCTAACCTGCAGGAACTGCTATTTTATCACAGAATTCATCATTCTAGAATTACATCAAGGCAACATAGTGAACAGCTTGCGAATACGTTTAATATAGCAAAGTCTTACCTTGAACGCCTTATTATGCAATCGACCTCGCAATATGAAAAGAATAAATTATTTATTCGTTTTGGCATAAATGAATATTACCGCGGTTCAATGACTAATGCTCGTCATTATTTCTTATCAGCATTGCCTGAGTGTTGGAAGGAATGGTTGTTATGGCGATATCTTCTTCCTTCTTTTATAGGAGATAAAATTATAATGAGGTATAGAAAAAATACGAACGTCATGTATACCGATACAAATTACCATGAGTAATTCTCATCTTCCTTCGATTTCAGTTATCATGACAGTGTATAATGCCGAGCTGTTTATTGACAAGGCAATTCAATCGATTTTAAATCAGACATTTATAGATTTTGAATTTATTATTATCGATGACGGTTCAGAAGATAAATCTGCGTTTCACATTCGTCAGTATGCTGATTCAAGGATAGTGTTTATTCCTAGAATTCATTGTGGCCGCGCGAAAACATTAAACTTTGCTGTCACTCAAGCGAGAAGTTCACTTATTGCGTTCATGGATGCTGATGATATTTCTAAGAAAGAGAGATTAGAATTTCAATATGCAGTGTTCAAGAAGTATCCCGAAATCGGAGTGCTTTCAAGCTGGTTCTACCGCGTTACTGCTACAGGACAAATAAAGCGTCTTGTAAGACTTCCCGAAAAACATGATGCCATAGAGTCGATGATGACCCGCTCATGTTCGATTTTATTTGGTGCATCAATGATGAGAAAGTCATTAATAGAACAAGTCCAAGGATTTAATTTCGAACATAATGCCGAAGACTGGGATTTGTTTCTCAGGCTGTTGCCATTGACACTATTTTACAATGTACAAAAGCCCTTGCTTTATTATCGACAACACGGCAATTCAATTACAGGAAAATATCAAAAACTGCAGCAAAGAGATTCATATTTAATAAGCCGGGATTATTTATTGCGTAAACTGGAATTATCAAATTCTCTTGTTGAGCGCAGACAAATATTATTCAGGTTATCGTTATGCGAATTTAGCTTGGGAACAATTACATCGGCAAGAATATATTTATCGGAAGCAGCGAAAATGGGAGAACATTCTATTCATTGGGCTGCATATTTCTTTTTGTTCTTATTGGGAGATAGAACTATCTCTCTCGTGAGGAACATTCGCGATATCGCCAAAAGAGTTGTCCTTAATGTTGTATGGAAGGTAAAGCCATAATTATATGAATATTCTCCTTGTTGCTGAGGATTTATTGCTCGATGGTGTTACACACCATATTGTTGATCTGGCAAACGGATTGGCAGAAGCCGGACATAGTGTTTATGTTGCCGCAACACAGAGCTCTCAAAGAGAAAGATTGAATCCAGGTGTTACGTTTGTTCCTTTATTCTTGTGTTATCCTCAAAGCTATAAGAAAAATTATTTGGGTATTTATAAATCTATCAAGATTCTCGTACGGACAATTAAGGAGGAGAATATCGGTATCATCCATACTCATAAACGATATACAGATATGGTCGGCAGGGTTACAGCACGGTTAACCAGAGTGAAACATATTTCAACATGCCATAATGAATTTAGAAATTTTCGCTGGTTGTCGCTCTTTGGCGACATCACGATAGCCCCATCTCCAGAAATTGCTCGCATGCTCAATAATTTATTTGATGTAGATATTGAAAGAATTAAAATCGTGTTTAATGGAATACAACCGTTCAAAACTTATAGTGCTGGACTCAAAAATCAATATAAGAAATCACTCAACATTAAAAACGGCATCAAAGTTATCTTGAGTGTCGGACACATGAATAAGCAGAAGGACAGGCCGACGCTTATTGAAGCTATTCATATTTTGCATATGCATGAGCAATTTGATAAAGCCGTATGCCTCATCGTAGGCGAAGGTGAGGAATATCCATTGGTTCAATCGTTGATTCGTCATTACAAATTGGATGCTCATATCAAATTGTTGCCAGCATTATCAGACATTGAAGCGTTAAATAATATTGCAGACTTCTGCGTCCTTTCATCTATTCATGAAGCAGCGCCGCATGTCATATTAGAAGCGGCTTGTTTGGGAAAGCCGCATATTGCAACATCTGTCGGATTTATTCCATCTTTTATGGGCAACAACGAAGCAGGGATTTGCGTGGCGCCTCAATCTTCCCGACAACTTGCTGATGCAATTAATTTACTTCTATCAGATCCAAAGAAAACGGCTGAACTTGGCGAAAAAGCTTATGAACGATTTCAACAAAATTATACGTACGACAAGTTCATCCGTAATACATTGTCAGTCTACGAAGAAGTTCTTTCTAAAAAATATCTAAGTTTATAACAAATTAAAAGATAGAGTAACTCTATGTCTTTTTTTGATTTGTTAACGTATCTTGGTAGTATATGAAAAGAATCCAGAGTCGGTACTTTTTGGGCAAGTTACAGAGTTCATGCAAATTTGCTGATGCATAGATTTCGCTATAGTATTATATTGCTATTCAGTTTCGTAGCCTCTCAGATATCATTGGCACAATCAGGTGGGAATTCTCTTCTTGTTCACCATCAATCGCTTCCTTGGGGAAATGCGGACTTATCAAAAACAGCAGAAGGCATGAACGTGCGATTCGTTCTGCATCAACAGCCTAAACTTCCGGCAGTGGACAGCATTGCTTCTACTCTGCAGGTTCCATCGTATTCTTGTTTTGTACAGATACCTGCCGGTAAAAATGTTTCTTTACAAATTCAAAGCCACACCTCACATCATATTACCGCCAATACGTTGAGTGATCCGATACTATCGAAGCTCGCAAAAAACACTTCTGCACCGTTGGTTCAACTGCAAGGATATCGATGGTTCCGAGGAAAACGTCTTGCACAATTAAATATATCCATATACACCAACACTGCACAAACTCTAGAGGCAATCGATACGATTGGAGTTGCCTTAAAATATATATCTTCGCCTGTATCCAATAAAAGTACTATCAATACTTCCGGAGACAAACAATTCAAGTCGGTTTTTAATACCTTAGTACTTAATGCTGATGAAACAATCACCCAGGTTTCTGAACCGCTGCAATGGGCAGATTCGACAAAAAATTGGCTTCCTCAAAATGGTAAAGCAATAAAAATTACTATTCCCAATGATGGTATTTACCGGATTTACGGTTTGAATTTAACGGCGCTCGCACCAGAATTATCATCAGTTGATCCGGGAACATTTCGGCTTCTCAATAAAGGGAAGGAGCTTCCTCTCAATATCGTAACAGGGAATACGGGAACATTAGAATATATTGAATTTGTCGGTACACGTAATTATAACGGGGCTGCTTATCGCCACATTCCGATTGGAGAGGAAGAATATTCTGAATACCTGAATCGTTATACGGATACTTCATATTATTGGCTCACGTGGGCAGGTGCCCAAGGCAGACGTTATTCATTGAATGATACACTTGATCAAATAAGCGATACATTACAGTGGTATACAGAAAAAGTTCATATAGAACAAAACACGAACTATGCCTACATCGGAAACGACCAGCTTGAACAACAAAATCCTTTTTGGACTTCAGGCGATATATGGATTTGGGGCTACATTTTTGCAAACGGTGAGTTTGATGTTCCATTTCAAGCCTCACAGTTGAATACATCCATTCCTGCATTTCGGGTTTATGTAAAGATTGCAAATTCAGCAGCAGACCTTGGAGTGTCGCCTGTCAGTGTATTGAAAACCGGAATGAACTCATATCTTGCTTCCGATACATCGTCATTCAATCAATTTGAACAAAAAATAATTCAAATAAATATGCCTCTTACTGCATTATCGGAAGGCAGCAATACTCTGCGTTTATTTTCATTGCCAACATCAGCTTCAGTAAATTCCGTCGTACTCGATTGGGCGGATGTTGAATATCCACGCACACTTCAAACAACAACCGATAGTCTCTGGTTCGGATTTTCAGATCTGAGCAGCACCGGTATACGACGAGTCATCATTCAAGGTTTAAATTCAGAAGATTGTATACTCTATAAAACTCAAAGTGTTTCAAAAAGAATAGCGGGATTGACAGTTTCAGGGAATGGACCTTATTCTATTTCATTTATCGATACCGTTGGCAATGGTGATAGATATGTCTTGCTCTCAGCATCCAAGGTGCAAACACCTCTCATGAGTTTGAAAAGCAATTTTACGAATCTGCGTGACAGCTCGCGAAATGCAGACTATATTTTAATTACAAATTCAGATTATTCAGGTTTTATTCCTCTTGCGAATTCCTATTCGGCATTTATTCATCAGACATATAAACTCACGACAACGGTTATCGATGTAAAGGAGATATACGATGAATTCGGCTACGGGTATCCGGTCCCTGAGTCTCTCAGAGAGTTTCTTAAGGCTACAACAAAGTGGTCGGCACCTATACCGTCGTATGTATTCCTGGTCGGAAGAGCGAACTACGACTATAAAAATTATATAAAGACCGCAGGCGGGGGGACTATGCCAAACATTGTTCCCGTGTACGGCATGCCTGTAAGTGATGAGTGGGCTGCAATGCTGGACGATGCTCTTTTTGTACCGCAAATGTATGTCGGGAGACTGCCGGCATTGACGCAGGATGAATTTCAAAGATACATTCAGCATGCACAAACATATGTATCGGCATCGTACGATGATTGGAATAAACGATATATGTTTTTTTCAGGCGGTGATATTTCCGCGACTGATAATACCATATCTTTATTCCATAGTGTGAATACACAGGTCATCCAATCAATTATAAAATCGGCTCCCATTGGCGGTATTGCAATAGACTTTTATAAAACGGTAAATCCGCAGTCCGATTACGGGCCATACACACTTGAGCAATTCAGCAATTCCATAGACAGCGGGGCAGTGATTATAGCATATATCGGTCACAGCGGCACTCAAACATGGGATAATAATATCGCTGATATAGGAAAGCTTCAAAACACGCGCGGACGATTCACTTTAATTTCCGACTTCGGATGTTCCACGGCAAAGTGCGCAGAACCCAATATCCGTGCTTTCGGTGAATTATTCACCTTGGATCCGAATAGTTCTGCAATTGGTTATATTGGAAATTCATCGTTAGGATTTACATCCATTGCAACAACTCTTCCGCCGTTCTTTTTTAGAACGATATTGCTGGACAGTATTCATTCCATTGGTCAAGCACATTTGCTCTCGAAAATACAAACCATGATGAGCTATGGCTGGCAGCAATCGGTGATCGGGCGGCAATTAATGCTCACAAATGTACTTATAGGAGACCCTGCCATTGAGCTGGCAATTCCGGCGAAACCAAATCTCTCCGTTGCAAGCAGCGACGTATCGAGTATTCCGGCTTTACCTTCCGACGACAATGATTATTTGCAGCTGAAGATTCCGTATCACAATTTTGGAAGTGTGCCGCAGGATTCGTTCCAGGTGAAAATCAGCCAGTCATATCTAACGGCCAAAAGTGATACAACACTCACGCGAAATCTGCCGCTCTATGCTGATACCCTCACCGTCAATTATCCGATTTACAATCTGCCGGGTACCCATGACTTTTCTGTCCAATTCAACCCAACTCATAGTCTCAACGAAATAAGTTATTCGGACAACTCGGCAGTCTTTAGCAATATTGTTCAATCGATCGCATTACGTGTTGTATATCCCGTTCCAGGTTTTCGATCTCCGGCTGCAAAATTTGTTTTGATGAATCCCATCAAGCAATCGGCGAATACTGGAAATGCAGTTGTTTTGGAAATCGACACGAATTCGTTGTTTCCATCTCCTTCTACATTTCAAGTACCGATGGGACAGGTTGTGACCAAATTTAACTTGCCGCCACTGTCGCCGCGACAATACTTTTGGCGCACGCATATCGGTTCATCTTCTGCAGTGACAGGATCCTTCATTCCGTCTATCGACACATTGACGCATTGGACACAATCCCTGCCGGAAGAATGGCAAAAGAATACATATTCGAATACCATCATTGATTCAAGCGGTATTCATCTTTCTCAGGGACATCATTCGATACAAATCGTTTCTTCCGGTTTTTTAACCGGACGTTTTGGATCTGTGGAAATTGATGGATCGAATGTTCTGGGCAGTACTTTTAACAGGGGTATCAACGTAGCACAACTTGATACGCTGGATTTCCATGCAATACAAACGCAAGTATTTGATACGTTCGGAGGTTCATCCGGCACAGACACAAGTTATTCGAACTCGCTGGCCGGGTTTCTCAACAATCTTCCGCAGCGCAGTTTAGTAGCTCTGCTCGTCATCGACGAGGGTTCTAATTCGTTGACACAAAATGCCCGCAACGCAATCAAACAATTTGGAAGCCAATACATTGATCATGTAGGCTGGCGGGATTCCTGGGCATTATTCGGCCAAAAAGGTGATCGTGCGGGATCCGTTCTTGAAAAATGGATACCTTCAGCCGACACCCAGCGAGCTACTTTAGATACTTCCATCATCAGGACCACTCTTACCGGAAGTGTGCTCAGTGAAGCTTTTGGTCCTGCGTCTCAGTGGACGAAAGTATCCATCACAAGTAGTGTTCCGCAGGGAGGCCGATTAAGTTTGTATGTATTAGGCGGTAACGGCGCAGGAACATACGACACACTTCTTATCAATGATACAAGCACGGTAATGTTGTTGACCTCGATCGATGCAAAAAAATATTTATCACTGCGATTATTGGAAAAATATCAAGCGAACGCTCAAGGGATATCACCGGTATTAAAAAAATGGGATGTAACGTTGCTTCCGCCGCCTGATCTGGCAGTAAACTATCAATGCGTATCGACGTCCGGAGACTCGCTTTTGGAAGGAATCCCGCTCCAAATTTCTGTCCAAGTTCATAATATCGGAGAACAACCGGCGAATAATGTCAAAGTGCTTTTTTCGCTTATGAACAATGGAATTCGGCAGCAGGATACTTTATTCATCCCGACAATTCCTGGCGATTCATTTTCTCTGCTTACGGAGCAATTGTCGACTGCAGGAAGACACGGGAACAATACGGAATTTATTACCATTGACCCGCAGCAGCAGATTCCTGAAATATATAAGATCAACAATAGTTTTTCTTTTCCGTTCTTCGTACGAAAAGATACGTCCGCACCATCCTTTGACATAACATTCGACGGGCAGAGAATTTATAGCGGTGATTATGTCCTGCCGCATCCCACAATTCGAATAGCGATTTATGATAACAGTCCTTTGCAAATACAAAATCCTTTATTTGTCAATTTAACGCTCGATGACCGCAGGATTGCGCTTGGTAGCGAACCGGACAGTTTGTTCGAGGTGAAGACCGGCCCGGAAAAAGCGGTGGTGACATTTAAGCCCAAACTGAACGGGCGAAAAGAACCGTATAAACTTGGGCTGCAGATACAGGATTCAAGCGGTAACCAAGTGACCATGGGAAATCCATTATATTTTGTCGTCGACTCTGTTTGGGGGATAAAGAATGTGTTTAATTATCCCAATCCATTTACCTTGGAGACATATTTTACATTCATTCTTACCGATTATGCAGACGAGGTGGAGATAAAGATATATACCATCAGCGGCAGACTCATTCAAGATTTATTTGTACCGCCTCAATCAGAAAATGCATATTATCAAGTGAAATGGAATGGCAGAGATCGTGATGGTGATGAAGTGGCGAATGGAGTGTATTTTTATAAAGTCATTGCGAAAACCCATGGAATGACGAAAGAAGTACTCCAGAAATTAGCAAAGATCCGATAGAGCGAAGAAATGGAATTCTCAATTATTGTTCCAACCTATCAAGAAGAAGGGTATATTACGCAATGCCTTCTTTCGATCTCGCAGCAGGATTATAAACGGGAGGAGTTCGAAATTATTGTCTCCGATGCGCATTCAACAGACCGCACTCTTGAGAAAGCACGGCAATATTCCGATAGAATTATTGTGAATGATCGAAGAGGAATTGCATACGGCAGAAATGCCGGTGCACGGAGTGCGCTTGGCGACATCCTTGTCTTTGTCGATGCCGATGCTACTTTGTCGAGAGATTTCCTTTTCCAGTGTCATCAGGTTTTTCAGAATTCGGCAATCGCAGGAATGACGGGGATTGCAAAGCCAAGTGATGGCGGAATGATGCAGCGTTTTGTGTATCGAGGTACTTATTGTATGGTTCGAATATTTCATTTTTTTCATGTATCATTATTTCCGGGAATTTGCGTAGCATATCGCCGGGATGTCTTCACGAAGCTCGGGGGTTTCCGTGAAGATTTCGGTATCGTTGAAGATCTTGATTTGAGCAGACGAATATCCCGCATGGGTACATGTGCGGTGAACAAGAATGCACGGGCTTTTGTTTCTACGCGAAGACTTGAAAAGCATTTATTATCGACAGTGACATTCCATATCTATTCTGATATTAAATATCTTTTAACCGGCAAAACTTCAACGTATTATCCAAAAGCAGAGGAAATGAATTCATGGAAAGATTTATGGCAGGATCATTAAAAAATATATGGCTGCTTGAGGGGAAAATACTACATCGAATATTTCTTTTTTTTATTGGTGTCGTCCTTTTCACCTGTCCATGTCGGGTTCAGGCGCAATCTGTCTATGTACCGGTGCAGCATGAAGTATATGATTTTCTCAAAAGGATGGAAGCACGCCAGCTCTTTACGGATTACCAGGATGCTGCCAGGCCGTTATCGCGTATGCAAATTGCAAAAGCGCTCTCTGCACTGGAACAACGAGTCGATGATATGACCCGGATGGAGCGCGAGACCTTCGAATTCTTGAAAACAGAATTTCATTTTGAACTTCAAAAGATTGCCGGGGATTCCGAACCGGATGAGACGCGATGGCATATTTATTCGCACGAGCTGACACAAGGTATGTTGAATTTTGATATTGATTACAGCCTCTCAAGAATGAATTCAGGAGATCAGGTAACAACATATCGTTCGCAAGGATTGAAAATGTACGGTTCCATGTATAATTCTGTAGGTTTATATTTTAATCTTATCGATAATCTGGAAAAGGGCGACAATGTTAATTATAGCCGCTTCAACGATAATCAAATCGATAATTTTTCTTGGCTTTCAAGCGCGGATAAAGATTACTATAAACGTGTAAAGACACCTTTGCGCGGTGTCATTTTATCAGTATTAAACTCTTCGAATCAGGTCCAGTATGATGAAATCAATGCACAGTTTAGTTGGCAAATAGGAGCATTTACGCTGTCACTGGAAAAGATGAACAATGTATGGGGGTATGGAAGAAACGGCACAGTTATATTTTCCGATAATGCACCATCCTATCCTCAAATTAAATTGCGCGTTCCTCTCTCGAAAGATATTGATTTCGTGTATTTCCATGGAGAATTAAATTCCAATGTTGTTGATTCGTCCCTTTCCTATTTTGTAACATATCCCGGTCAGGCATATTCGAAATTCCGCGAGGTGGATCATTCAAAATACATCGCTGCACATCAATTGGAAATATCGTTATGGCATGGCGTTGATTTTTCCATCGGCGAATCTATCGTCTACAGCGATCGAGGACCCCTGTTGATGTATCTCATTCCTATCATGTTTTTTAAGGCCGGTGAACATTACAACAATGACAAAGATAATTGTCAGTTATTCGGAAGTCTTGATCTGAATGTCGTTAAAAATGTCAATGCGTATCTGTCATTATTTATCGATGAACTCAACACCGACAAGTTATTTGATCCGAATTTGTCGCATAGGCAGGTTGCATTTACTTCCGGTATTCGAGTCTTTGATATTCCGGCGACAAATTTCGATATGACACTTGAGTATACTCGAGTCAATCCGGCAACCTATAATCATTCTTATCCTTCAACGACATTCACGAACAACGGATTCATTTTAGGAAGCTGGATGGGTCAGAATGCTGACGATTTATTTTTGGAAATGGGATTGACTCCGATGCATTCATTGCGTTTAACAACATTTGGAGAAATTTATAGAAAAGGAGGGATGCTTCCTCTTGCCGATCAATATTCCGACAATCAGGGAAATTGGACATTTCTGTTCGGTCCTCTCCACATCGAACGATCCATCGGTATAACAGCAAAATATCAGCCGCTTCGCGATGTGATTATTCAATGCAGAGCGAGCCTGCATAGAATTGAAGACGAAGCAGACCCGGTGCAAAATCGTCCGCACCAGGTTGAATTTACGCTTGGGGCCGGAGTTGGAATATGGTAGCAAAACGCGATTTGTCTCTTCAGCTTAAACTTTGAGCAAATTGCATTGTCCAATATTTGAAATGATTTGGTGTCGATGACGAACTCCAATGATCTTGAACTTGTCGAATTGTTCCAGAAAGGCAATGAGGCATCTTTTAACGAATTGGTAGGACGTTATCAAGAAAAAGTATATTGGATCGCACACAGGTTCTTGAACGATCATGATCAGGCGGATGATATCACACAAGATGTTTTTGTGAAAGTCTATGACGCCTTAAAACATTTCAGAGGGGAATCAGGTTTTTATACATGGTTGTACCGGATAACAGTCAATGTCGCACTGAATGCCATTCGGAAACAGCGCCTCAGGGATTTCATACGGATAGACGAATTCTTTGAAACAGCCGATACTGAAAACGCACAACCTGATATTTTATTCGAAAAAGATGAACAACAGAAACTGATAGAAGAAGCAATAGCAAAGCTACCGGAGAAACAAAAAGCTGTTTTTATTCTCAGGTATCATGAAGAATTGCCGTATGAAGAGATATCGCTTATTCTTAAAACATCCATAGGCGGACTGAAAGCCAATTATTTCCATGCTGCAAAGAAAATTGGAGAATATGTAAGTCGTGCACACAGAACACGTTCAATATGATTTAATGGATTATGTTACAAACCGTTTAAACGCGAAGGAACGTCAACGGGTAGATCAACATTTACAGAATTGTTCTGTTTGTAAAAATCAATTCATGGAATTGGCGGCAACAGAGAGGTTTTTAAAACAGAGCCGTACCATTTCGCCGCCGTCTGTCTACTATACGAGCATTCTTCCGCGCGTCAGGGAACGTCTTGCGGTCCATAAAAGATCTCTCCGAGTTTATGGTGATGGTTTTACGAAGATTGTTCTCCCGCTTGCAGTGTCCGCCTTGTTCGTGATGGTTTTAATGAGATTACCTGTTGATTCTATTTCTGAATCTCCTCAGACTGAAGCGCTGCATCAAGTAGTGATAGACCTCAATGATGTTGAAGTTGTGCAGGCGGTTGAACATGAATATACAGGCTATTCTCTTTCGCCAAATCTGGAAATTTCCGCAGCCGGTGTTGCCGAACATCTGCGCGGGGATCGATTCCTGAAATCGGCGGTGTCAAAACAAATCGAGAATGAAGAAGTTTCGGATATGGATTTTGAAGAAATCATATCGAATTTAGACCAAGAACAAATCGACAAAGTATTATCCGGATTGTCTGAAAGGAATATCTTATGAAGTTTTTGAATACGATCTCATGTGCTGTATTCTTTGCTTTGGCGGTTTCCTCAATCCTTATCGCTCAAGATCAACCTCCGATGCGCGGCCCCGGTGCGGAACGCATTGAGCAATTCAAAAAAGTTCGACTTCTCGAAGTGATGAACCTGGATGAAGAAACATCGATCCGGTTTTTTGCACGCTACAACAAACACATGGAAACTCTGCGCATGATTCAAAAGGATCATAATGAGCTTATCGATCAACTCCAAAGGTTCAATACTTCCAATGCGAATAGTGCCGAAATAGAGCCGGTGATAAAAAATATAGAAATGAGTGAAGAAAAAATCGCAGAAACACGATCAAAATTCCTTGAAGAACTTAAGGATGTCATTTCGATAAAACAGATTGCTCAATACGTGGTCTTTGAACGAAACTTTAATAAAAATCTAAGAGAAATAATGCGGGACATCGCAAAAGAACGCTGGAATCGACAGAGGTAAAATATATTTATAGAGGATTATGAAAATACGTTTGTGCATTTTTTATCGCAATACCGTATCGCAATCCACGATCACTCACCGTTATTTTTGATGCGTTCATTTTCCTCAATATTTCTCTAAGAATAATAATTCCCGCTAAAAGAATATCGGCACGCGATGGATGAATTTGCGGATAACTTCGCAATTGATCGAGCGTCATCGGCCTCAGTTCATGAAATATTTTGTCGATGGTTTCTGTCGTCAGAATATGCCTGTTAACAATATTTTTATCAAACTCCGCAATCCTAAGATCCAGAGCCGCTAAGGTTGTTAAAGTGCCGGCTACGCCGATGATTGTTGTTGCCGGTGAAAGAGGACCGATAGTATTGAGCTGATCTCGGACAATTTGAACGGCGTGATCCATTGCCGCCCTGTCGGGAGGATTATTTTTCAAAATTCTTTCTGTAAGCCGGACACTCCCAATATCCATACTGGCAGATGATGTGACATGTGCTCCGGAACCCGATACAATTTCGGTACTGCCGCCACCGATATCGAGCACGGTATAGTTTTCAGAGTCACTCTGCATATATTCAGAAATAGCGCCAAGATATGTTAATTCCGCTTCTTCAGTTCCTGATAATATCTGTATTTCAAGCGCGAGCTTTTCTTTCATGAAATCGATAAACTCTTGACGGTTTTTTGCGTCACGCAAAGCACTTGTTCCGCATGCTGAAATATGTTGAATACCGAGGGAGTCTGCAATGTTCTTAAGCTGGGAAAGGATTCCATGAATACGATGGAAAGTTTCCTGAACTATGATTCCATATTCATCGACGCCTTTACCGAGACGACCGATGAAATGTTCATCCCTCACAACAACAAGCGAACCATCGCGCCGGACATCAGCAACAAGCATCAAAACAGTATTCGTTCCTATATCGATGGATGCGAGCCGCATTGTTACTTTCGTCGCAGTGCGATTGAAGTCCATTCGTTCTCATGGACCATTTCTCTTGGAACGAGATCATTCCTTAAAAATAATTTGAGTAAAACAGGCATGTCGGATGTAAGAATGCCGGAGAGAATGATGATGCCCTGCTTTCGTACCCGTGCGGCAAGCGGTGAAATGAATCGTGAAATTGTACGGAAATCTATATTGGCAACCAGAAGGTCGAACCTGCGCCTCGGAACAATGCTTATGCTTCCCAATCTCACAATAATGCGTTTCTGTACGTTATTCCTCTTCACATTTTCAATAGCGTTTTCAATTGCCCACTCATCGTTATCGATTGCAAACACCGATTGTGCCCCCAGCTTGATGCAGGCAATACCGAGAACACCGGTGCCGGTGCCGAAATCGAGGACGTTCATGTGCGGTTCGAGGAACCGTTCAAGCAAGCTAAGGCTTAATCTTGTAGTTTCATGATGTCCTGTTCCAAAAGACATCTTTGGATCTATGTGAAGAATTATTTTCTTGATATGACGATTCGGCAATTTCTTCCAAGACGGCTTTATCATGATGCGAGGCGTTGCCTCGACGATGCCGGTTTGATTTTCCCATTTCTTGTTCCAGTTTTCTTCATGGAGCATTGAGCCGGTATAGGAAAGATCAAGTGCGGGGAATTCAATTTTAAATTTTGAGAGGACGGCGTCCAATTTATTTTTATTCGCAATAGTCCACTTTTGCTTAGGAATGATACATTGGATAAATTTTTCTTCCTGAACAAAGCCTGTAAATCCGGAATGAGCAAGCAGTCCAATAAGTAAATCTTGATAGTGATCATCAATGTGAATGATTGCTTGAAACCAAGTGCGTGTTTTCATTGAATAGTACTTTTCTTTGAAAGCTCATATTTTTTGAAAAGATCATGGATCAGATCTCCATTCATCTGGAGCCAGAATATTTGATCCTGATAATTCTCCTGCATCTTCCTGTCCGCTTTATTGTATTTGACATTCAACAGATAAATAAGCCAGATAATGATGCAAAAAGAAATCAATCCCTGCTGCTCCAGAAGAGCAATACCCGCTGCAGTTTGAGCTGCAAGACAGACGAGCGAAAGAATGGCAAACAAAAATGATGTTCGGCGTATTTGAATCATTATATGATAGACTGTGCCGAAGAAAAACACTTTTTCATGAAATGCGGATGGCATAAAATTATTCAGAATATAAAAATATAACTGGCGCGCTTCGGCTTCGTTCAACATCTGCGAAGCAGAATTGCGGCGGGCACTATCTTGAAGAAATGCGCTTGGCTGGTTTTCAACAAAAGCTCGGCGCCGCTTTGTGGTTTCCTTCGCATACATTGTTAATCCGGATACAATGATCATGAAGAAAAACAGGATACCAAGAACCTCATGACCTGCGGGAAACGGAATATAACGGGATACGATAGAGCCGTAAAACAAAGCACATAACGATGCAAAGTAGAAACCGGGAACAAGAATACGGGTCGCTTCATACAACCCAAAGGAAGATGCGTTTGAATGATTCATAGCTTTACTCGGTTATGGAAAAGGAATTATTGGGAAGAACAAAGTTTGAAAGGACTCATGGTGTATTTCATTGTCGTGAATATTATTCCGGAACCATCGTTCTACTGAATCCGGCGAGCAAATATCCAATTCGATCCTGCGCCTGGCGGTATTCAGAAGAAGAAGAAACAAAATTCTGCATCATGATTGCAAACGCCAGCATTTCACCATCACGGGTTTGAACATATCCAGAGAGACAACTGACACCATTGAGAGTTCCTGTTTTCGCATGCAGATTATAAGCCGCCGGATATTGTATCATTCGATTTGCTATTGTCCCATCGAGGCCGGCAATCGGTAAAGAATTGTAGAACATCATAAACAAACGCGGCAGTTTGTTCAAAGCCACAAGTAATTGGACAAGCTGATCGGCACTGAGAAGGTTATGGCGGGATACACCTGAACCATCAGCAATGGAAAACATGGTTGTGTCCATTCCTAAAGTGGAAAGAAATTTATCTTCTAGAAACACTCCGTTCCTTGCAGAACCGGGGATGCTGTACTTAAGGGCTCCCATAACTTTGAGTATGTTTTCAGCAGAAAGATTATCGCTTTGCTTGTTCATGGTCTCCACTACTTTTTGTATCGGCTGAACGTGCCTCGCAATTTCATGAATACCATCCGGAACGACACCGCTCACGACATCTCCGGATACGGTAATACCGGCAAGCCGAAGTGATTCTTTAAAAAGAGCTCCAGCATACAATTCGGGACGGTTGAGAGGTATTTTCTGTGTCACTTGTCCATAACGAAAAATATCTCCTTCGATGACGATAGTATTGATATTGGTCCATGAGAGGCGCCTGATCTTCAAAGGCATGCGGATCGAATCAAGAACGACCGCCGCTTTATTGAAGACTGAGACGATATCCGTATTTGGCTCAAGAGCAATTGCAATGTCATTTAACCCAGCCGTGACAGTGATCCCGATGCAATTCTTGTTGATGGAAAGTGCATTGATAGAAGGTGCATCAGGATCGGATTCGTCATCCCAAGACCAGTTGGATCCCCAATACTGATCATCAAAAAAAGAATCATCTACAATAATGTTATGGAGAACTTTGTTGATTCCAAGCCGGTGGACTGTATATGCCAAAGAATCCAAGTCTGAAGTACGTAAATCCGGATCACCATAACCTTTGAGATAAATATTTTGGACGATATCGCCGCCCGGTGCAGTGTTATCGGCAAAGACAGAAGTCTTAAACTGAAAATTTGTATCGAGCACAGACAAAGCGGCTGCAGATGTAATCAGTTTAACATTTGATGCTGGATTCATCAACGCTTTGCTGTCGTGCTCGTAAAGAACCTTTCCAGTTTCAAGGGAAACAACCTTGATGCCTGCATGGGCAGCTATGAAAATGGAATCCGAAAGAATAGCATTGATGTTCTTTTGCAATTGTTCCACTGGATCGCGGGAAGAAAGAGGAGGATGGTTTGTCACAAACCCAAGAAGTGTTCCCGCGAAAAATAGTATGAGAAAATAAATTCCTTTCGAATTTTTACGTTGAGTATGAGCCGCCTTGTTCGTGAAACAGTGTATCATCGCGCGGCAAGCCGAAAGGTATTTCCTTACAGGATAAATTTGTTTTCTTTTGACCATAGACTAAGAGAATTTCATCTTAAAACGTCTAAAATGCAAGAACAGTTGCAATTTGGGTCACCTTGCTATCTCATGGAAAAATGAATATATTACCTATGAAAATCGTAAAATTATGGGGATGGAAGTATGCTTCAATTTTTCAAAAATCTTTTTGGATCGAAACACGAACGAGATGTGGAGGATTTATATCCTATCGTTGATGAGATAAATTCACACACAGCCTCGCTTCAACCTCTTACCGACGAAGAACTTAGCGAAAAAACTACAGAGTTTCGCTTAAGAATACACGAGCGCACGAAAGATATTGAAGATGAAATCGCACAAATCAAGGTGACACTGAAACAATCGAAATCCTTTGAAGAACATGAAGCTCTTTATGCTAAGATCGATGCATTGAATAAACAACTTGACGAAGAGATTGAAGCAGTCCTGAATGAAATTCTTCCGGAAGCCTTTGCAGTCGTCAAAGATGCATGCCGGCGTCTTGTAGGACAAACGTGGGATGTTGCAGGCAATAAAGTTGTCTGGGACATGGTGCCATTTGATGTTCAATTGATGGGTGGTGTCGCTCTGCATAAGGGAAAAATTGCGGAAATGGCTACCGGTGAAGGAAAGACGCTCGTAGCAACCATGCCGACATATCTCAACGCGCTCTCAGGCCGCGGCGTTCATATTGTCACCGTGAACGATTACCTTGCGCTCCGTGATAGTTTGTGGATGGGGAAAGTGTTTGAATTTTTAGGATTGAAAGTGGCCTGTATTCTTCAAAATATGGATCCCCACCAGCGGCGAATTCAATATGCCGCTGATATTACCTACGGCACCAATAATGAATTTGGCTTTGATTATCTGCGCGACAATATGGTGGTCAATGCAGAAGAAATGGTTCAGCGCCCCTATAACTACGCCATCGTCGATGAAGTGGATTCTGTGCTGATCGACGAAGCACGAACGCCTCTTATCATTAGCGGACCTGTCGCAACGGAAGATCACAAATTTGATGAAATGAAACCTTATATCGATCGGTTGGTAAGGGCTCAGCAGAATTTTGTCGCAAAGATTACAGCGGATGCAGAATCGTTCCTGCAGCAAAATAGAACCGAAGAAGCCGGCGTTCAAATGCTGCGTGCGCAGCGTGGTCTCCCGAAAAATAAAAAACTTTTAAAGCTTTTCGCTGAGCCGTCAAATAAAATGCTCACCCAAAAAACAGAACATGACTACATGCAGGATCAAAGTGCGAGAATGCACGAGATTGATGATGAACTCTATTTTAGCATCGATGAAAAATCGCATCTCGTTGATCTAACAGAAAAGGGCAGGGATTTTCTTGCAAAGGAATATCCCGGAAACAATAAAGATTTGTTTATTATTCCGGACATTGGAACAGAATTAAGTATGATAGAAGGCGATGCATCGCTTTCCATCGAAGAAAAGCAGGAGCGAAAAGACGACGCAAACAAATTATTTGCAGATCGCAATGACCGAATTCATACCATCCATCAACTTCTCAAAGCATATGCTCTCTACGAGAAAGATGTTGAATACGTCGTCTCTGAAGACGGTAAAATTATGATTGTGGATGAATTCACGGGCCGTCTTTTATCCGGAAGACGTTATTCAGAGGGATTGCATCAGGCTATAGAGGCAAAAGAAGGCGTCAAAGTTGAACGAGACACTCAAACACTGGCGACAGTAACACTTCAAAACTATTTTAGGATGTATAAAAAACTTGCCGGTATGACAGGCACTGCCGAAACAGAAGCAGGCGAGTTTTTTGATATTTACAAGCTCGATGTTGTTGTCATTCCGACAAATCAGCCGATGGTACGCGAAGATCATGACGATCAAGTTTTCAAAACGAGGCGCGAGAAGTATAATGCCGTCATTACTGAAATTGAAGAAATGCGGAAGATTCAGCGCCCTATCCTGGTTGGGACAACAAGCGTGGATGTTTCAGAAACGATCAGCCGGATGCTGAAACGCAAAGGAATTCCACATAATGTGCTGAATGCGAAACAGCATCAACGGGAAGCAGAAGTAGTAGCGCATGCAGGTTTACCGGGCGCTGTGACAATATCAACGAACATGGCCGGACGCGGTACAGATATCAAACTTGGTCCCGGAGTGAAAGATACCGGCGGCTTGCATATTGTAGGAACCGAACGTCATGAAGCACGGCGTATTGATCGGCAATTGCGCGGACGTGCTGGACGTCAAGGTGATCCGGGTTCATCACGATTTTATCTTTCGCTGGAAGACGATCTCATGCGCTTGTTCGGCAGCGAACGAATTGCAAAAATTATGGAGCGGATGGGTTTGAAAGAAGGGGAAGTTATCCAGCACCCTATGATCACACGGTCTGTTGAACGAGCACAGCGAAAAGTTGAAGAGAACAACTACGGCATCCGCAAGCGTTTATTGGAATATGACAACGTGATGAACCAGCAGCGCGAAGTCATTTATGCCCGCAGGCGACACGCATTGTTAGGTGAGCATTTACGAGATGATATTTTTGATATGTTGCGCGATGCAATTGATAAATTGGTTCAGGCATATTATACCGAAGGGGACATTGAAGGTCTTAGAAACGAGGTCCGCGCACGTTTCCTGACTGATTTGAATCTGACACCGGAACAATTCCAGACTCTTGGCGAAACAGGTGTCGCGGATGAAATCATTAAGGCAACTGAGGAATTTTATCGCCGCAAAGAAGAACAAATCGGCGCCGAATTCATGACCATGCTCGAGAAGATGGCGATGCTTCAAGTCATTGACAATAAGTGGCGTGATCACCTCCGGGAAATGGACGATCTTAAGGAAGGCATTCATTTACGCGGTTATGGACAGAAGGATCCGTTGGTCGAGTATAAAGGTGAAGCCTTCAAAATGTTTATCGAGTTGATGGAATTGATTGCAACGGATGTACTCAATATGGTTTTCAAATTATATCCGGAACGGCCGGAACAAATGCCCATGCAGCGAGGGCGACGCCAGACTCGACATGAAGATTTGGTCTTAACTCACGATTCTGCAACAGGTGCGGGATTTTCAGCCAATAAAGAACCTGTAACTTCAGGAGATGGACGCCAAAGAGCGCAGGAGCCGGCGGGAGGACAGAAAGTTCAGCAGATCCGTGTTGGTCCCAAAATAGGAAGAAACGATCCTTGCCCATGCGGAAGCGGGAAAAAGTATAAGAATTGCCACGGTGGATAATAAAAACTGATCTGCGGAGTATGAGAGAATGAAAAAAATTGAAGCAATTATTCGACCTTTTAAAGTAGAAGACTTGCATGCAGCCCTATCGGAGATTGGAGTGAAAGGCCTGACCTTGACAGAAGTCAAGGGGTATGGAAGGCAGAAGGGTCATACGGAAGTCTATCGCGGCGCAGAGTACAAAGTTGATTTCCTGCCAAAGATTAAAATGGAAATTATCGTAAAAGATTCGATGCTTGAACAAGTTCTTTCGACGATCGTCAAAATAACAAAGACCGGACAGGTCGGAGATGGGAAAATATTTATCACTCCTGTGTTAGATGTCATTAGAATTAGAACTGAAGAGTCAGGGGAAGATGCTGTTTGATGTTTGAGACTTTTGTCGGTAGACTCATGAGCATTGTTGTCTCTGGAGCGTTCTGTCGAACTGCTGACGGAACGCTTTTTTGTCAAGAAATATGGAAACAATAAATCCACATTATAAAGCAGGATACGTTGCCATTGTTGGTGAACCAAACGTTGGAAAATCCACGCTCCTGAATGCTTTACTGGAGCAAAAGATTTCTATCGTTACCGATAAACCACAGACAACTCGCCAACGTGTGCTTGGAATCCTGAGCAGGGAAGATGCCCAGATTGTTTTTTTGGATACGCCGGGATTGCTTAAACCAAAATACCTTCTGCATCAAGAGATGCTCAAGAGTGCTGAAAGCGCTCTTGCAGAAGCAGATGTCGTTCTCGTTATGACACAAATATCGCGTGGGACTGAATTGCCAATCGAAGTTCGCGAACGCATTCTTCCGTTGTATAAAACAAAACCCGTGCTCCTCATCATAAATAAAGCAGATACAGTGAATAAAGCGGACCTGTTGCCTATGATCGCAGACTTCGCCAAACCTGGTCAGTTCAAAGAAATTATTCCCATCTCAGCTTTGCGACACGACAATTTGGATGCCATCGTACAATCGCTCTTGAAATACCTGCCAAAGCATGAAGCTTTTTATCCTCCCGATATCGTCAGCGAATCGCCTGAACGGTTCTTCGTGGCAGAATTTATAAGAGAGCAGTTGTTTGAAAAGTTTAGCGAAGAAATTCCCTATTCTACTGCAGTCGAGATACGTGAATTCAAAGAACGGGAGACCGGGAAAACTCTTATCAGTGCCGACATTCTCGTAGAACGCGATTCACAAAAAGGCATCATCATCGGCAAAAGAGGAGAATCACTTAAGAATGTTGGAACATCGGCACGAATCCAGATTGAGGAATTTCTTCAGCGAGCGGTATTCCTTGAACTTCACGTAAAAGTCCAGAAAAAATGGCGGGAAAGTGAAACCATGCTGCGTCAACTCGGCTATAACAGCAAGAGATAATTGAGTCACGTATGTCGCATCGGCTGAAAGTTTTACTTGGCTTTGCCATCATCTGCATCATTTGGGGATCATCGTGGGCAGCAGTAAAAATTGGCCTTGAGTCATTCCCCCCGCTTCTCTCTCTTGCAATTCGATTTACTATTGCAAGTTTTATCCTCGGATTGATTGTTTTTGTGAAACATCTCGCAATTCCAAAGGAAAAAAAGTTTTGGACACTTGTACTCATGATGAGTACTACATCTTTCACTGTTCCCTTTGTGCTTATTTATTGGGCGCAGCTTACCGTAGGTTCCGGACTCGCTTCTGTTCTTTTTGCCACCTATCCTTTTTGGGTCGCGATTGTCTCACATTTCCTTCTTCCAAACGAAAAAATCACACCTGTGAGAATCATTGGCATCTTGATCGGGTTTCTGGGGGTGATCTTTATCTTCAACAATGGTTTTTCCGATGTCAGCATCGGAATGTTTTTTTGCATGGCAGCAATCATTGCAGGTGCAATCATTCAAGCGTTTGGTTTGGTATTTCTGCGGCGGCTTGGAGATACTGTGCATCCGGTGACGTTAAATTTTTGTTCAATGTCTTTAAGTGCATTACCACTCTTTGTTGCAAGTTTTGTTTTTGAAGAATATTCCAAATTGATTTTCAATGCACGATCTCTTGGGTCTATCTTCTATCTTTCCATTTTTTGTACGGTCATCACATTCGTGATTTACTTCTGGCTGGTGAAACACGTTGAGGCAGTTCTTCTGTCTCTTTCTGCATTCATAACACCTGTTATTGCCGTCGTCATAGGTATTGTCCTCCTGGGTGAAAAAATCACTGGCGATGTGTTGATAGGATCATCACTTGTCCTGATCGGAGTTGCAGGTGCAACAATCAGTGATCTCCTTGGTCTTCATCGCCGAAAGGCCAAAAATGATTTCAGTGAGATATCAAAAAGATGATATCATGGTTAGTGATATTTTATTCGCTCCGTAACAAATATATCCATGTCTGATTCAATCAATAAATCGACACTCACACTTTTGGGAACAGATCTTTCGTTACTTGAAAAGATCGATGCATTGCCGACGAAACCCGGTGTGTATCAGTTTAAAAATACCGATGGCAAGATTATTTATGTTGGCAAAGCACAAAACTTACGCAATCGGGTTCGTCAATACTTCCAAAAATCGCGATCGGTTGATCTTCGAATCGATGCCATGGTTTCTAAGATCGTCGATGTTGAACTTACTGTTACGGATAGTGAAATTGAAGCGCTTATTCTCGAAGCAAATCTTATTAAACAACTCAAGCCCCGTTACAATGTATTGCTGAAAGACGACAAGAGTTATCCTTATATTGTTATTACAAAAGAACCCTTCCCGCGTCTTTATGTAACCCGCCGTAAGATACCTGGTTTTCGCTACTTCGGTCCCTATACCGATGTAAAATCTATGCGAAGTGCACTGAAAATTGTACGTGATATTTTCATGGTCCGCAGCTGCAGTCTTGACTTGACCGAAGAGTCGATCAAGAAGAATAAATTCAAAGTGTGCCTCGATTATCATATAAAAAAATGTGAGGGTCCATGTGAAGGATATGTATCACAAGAACATTACAATATGCTCATTGAACAGGCAGCACAGGTCCTTCGCGGAAAGACAAAGAATGTAATCGATTCATTGAAGAAAGAGATGGATGCTCTTGCCGATGCATCACGATTTGAAGAAGCGGCGAAAATTCGAGATCGAATGAATGCACTCCATGTCTATTCGGAAAAGCAAAAAATCCTCGATCCAACTGAAACGGATCGTGATATTATTTCGCTTGTTTCCAAGGAAGATGACGCGTGTGCGGTCATTTTTAAGGTTCGAGAAGGAAAAATGATCGGGAGTCAACATCTGTACCTCTCGAATGTCTCCGGAAAGCCCTTTGGTGAGCTTTTAGAGGCTGTCCTGGAGCGTTATTACCTCGAACAAGAAGATATTCCCCCTGAAGTATTTTTATCATCAGAGATATGCAATACGGCAATAATACAGGATTGGTTGGAAATGAAAAGCGGCCATCCCGTGAAGATGCAATATCCTCAATCGGGTGAAAAGGCAAAACTTGTCGCTCTTGTTTGTACAAATGCGCAATTCTGGCTGGATGAATTGGAATTGATGAAACTCAAACGCGGAGATATCATTCCTCAATCACTGAAAGCACTTCAACGGGATCTTCGTTTGCCTGCGCCGCCGCGTAGAATTGAATGCTTTGATATCTCGAATATTCAAGGGGCAGATACGGTTGCATCGCTCGTCGTATTTTCCGACGGTAAACCGAAGAAAAGCGAATATCGCAAATTCAAAATCCGCACTGTTGATGGTCCAAATGATTTCGCCAGTATGCAAGAAGTCGTTGAGCGAAGATATACAAGACTCCTCCAGGAAAAAAGCATACTTCCTGACCTCATCATCGTTGATGGAGGAAGAGGACAACTGTCGAGTGCAATCGAAGTATTGTCCAAATTAAAACTCCATGCTGTGCCAATTATTGGTTTAGCGAAGCGGCTGGAAGAAGTATTTTTGCCCGGCCAGAGCGAATCTCTCCAATTACCACGAACTTCATCGGGACTTCGGCTGATGCAGCAAATTAGAGATGAGGCGCATCGTTTCGCGGTCACATTTCATCGTTCGCTTCGCACGAAGAGAATAATTCAAACGGAACTTGACAAGATTCAAAGTATTGGACAAAAAAGGGCAAAAGCATTGCTGGAAAAATTTGGTTCTGTTCAAGGTGTTCGTGCAGCTACGGAAGAACAAATAGCCGAAATAGCAGGCAATTCCGCTGCTAAAAATATTCTAAAATATTTTCACGATGCCCCATGAAGTGCTTCCGCCAGTACGAAACAACCTTCAAATGGGTTTTTCAATAAATTGCGATTCGAACGATTTTATCGTACGTTAAAAATAATATGAGTCCATCGGTTACTTTTTTTCGACTTCTTAAATATTTTTTAAAATACAAATGGCGGATCCTCGCCGGTCTTGTATCGGTTGGCATTATGAGTACCGCAGATACAGTATCCGCATATTTAATTGCCCGCCTCTTTGAAATCCTGCAGACCATCAGCCAGCAGGTACGGCAGGGTCTCACTATTCAAGTAGACGTTCCCTTGAGCCTCTTCAAGAGGATGCTGTATTCATTCACCATCCATGGCCAACAAGAGAGTTTTGAATTAATCTATAAATTTGCAATTGCAGTTATTATCATCATCCTCATCAAGGTTATTTTCGTTTACGTTCGTGAATATGTCATGAGTTCTGTTCAGCAAAAGATCATGATGCGGTTTAGAATTGAATTGTTCGACCGCATTGTTGTTCTTCCTATTAAGTACTTCGATGAAAACAAAACAGGATATATTATGTCGCGCATCACTAACGACGTGAATAATATCGAACAATCGATCAGTCTTATTGTCGAAATGGCGCAGAACTTTGTGTATGCATTCGTATATGCGGCGGCCTTATTCTATACAAACTGGCAGTTGGCTATTGTGACAATACTGATATTTGCTTTTTCCGGCGAAATCTCCCGCAAATTCGGCGACAAGATTCGTTCGTACAGCCATGCCCTCACAAACACCTTGGCAGAAATATCTGCTTTTATCCAGGAGCGTATATCGGCAATACGTATTGTAAAGTCATTTACGCGGGAGGAAAAAGAAAAAAAATCATTCAAGCAGAAAGTTGAATCCAATTATCATTATTCGATGAAGATAGTCCGTGTGACGGCACTTTTGAGTCCGACCAATGAGTTATTCAATACAACAGCTGCTTCCTTGCTTGTAATTTTTTGCGGATATCTATTTATTAAAGGTTCTATGACGATTGAGATGATGCTCTTTTTCCTCATCTTGATGATTAACTTAGCAAAACCAGTAAAAGCTTTAGGTGAGAGTGCAGCAAGAATTCAAAAAACTCTTGTATCGGCTGGATATATCTTTGAAATACTCGATCAGCCTAAAGAATCAAATAAAAAGACAGCTCAACCTATCACGATAGTACAAGGAACCGTCGAATATCGAAATGTGTCATTTTCATACAATAACGATATTCAAGCATTAAAAGATATCAGTGTCAAGGTGATGGGCGGCGAAAAAATAGCACTTGTCGGGCCAAGCGGCGGCGGAAAAAGCACATTTGTCAATATGATGCCACGGTTCTATGAAGCTCAAAAAGGAAACATCTATATCGACGGAATTGATACACATGAAGTTGACCTCTATTCCATTCGAAGTCAGATAGCTATTGTTCCGCAAGAAGTTATTCTTTTTTCAGGAACAGTGTTTACGAATATACAGTACGGTCGGCTCGAGGCGACAGGAGAAGAAGTGGTACAAGCTGCACGAGATGCGAACGCACATGATTTTATCGAAAAATTGGAAAAAGGTTATAACACAGAGGTCGGTGAGAGAGGACTGCAGCTCTCCGGCGGTCAGCGGCAGCGTATTGCCATCGCGCGGGCAATCCTTCGCAACCCGCGCATCCTGTTATTAGATGAAGCAACATCTTCCTTAGATACGGAATCTGAACTCATGGTCAAGGAAGCGCTGGATCGCCTTATGGAAGGACGAACATCGTTTATCATTGCTCACAGGCTTTCAACGATAGCTCATTGCGACAGAATCATTGTACTGGACGCAGGCAGCATTGTCGAAATAGGAACACACGAAGAACTCCTTTCAAAAGAAAGCGGTATATACCGGCATCTTCATGCACTCCAATTTGATGAAAATCCCGCTTGAATGAGAGACACATTTCGAAAACGTATCGAGATCGTGCTGCGCCGATTCTTAATTTTTGTGTTCGGCATCTTCGTCCATAGACGAAATCAACTATCGAATACTATCGATTTTAATTCAAGCAAAATTCTTTTCATCCGGCAAGATAGAATTGGTGATGTCCTGATTTCTACTCCAATCTTTGCATCACTCAAAGCACATTATCCTTCAGCCATTGTCGATGTACTTCTCAGTGAAAACAATCATTTCGTTTTAATGAATGATGCGTTAATACGCAAACGCTGGATCTATCAAAAGAAGCTTGGGAAAGTGATCTCATTAGTACGATCTCTTCGAATTGAAAAATATGATTTTGCAGTGGATATGATGGACAATCCATCGGTGACATCAACAATTCTTTGCTTATTAGCCGGCGCACGATGGAATGTCGGTATTGCCAAGGACAACAACTATGTTTATGACATTCGAGTGCCTATGCTCTCGCGGCGCGAGGCACATATTGTCGATCGAATCGCTCAATTGCTCATACCGTTTCATATTGATCCCAACGTCGAGAGATTTTCCATCCGATATTTTACACTACCAGAATCCGATGACTTTGCAGAACGTTTTCTTTCAGCGAATCGACTGTGTCAACATCCATTGATTGGAATAAATATTTCTGCTGGAGGAGAGGCCCGATTTTGGGGCATTGAGAATTATCGCGCTTTGCTGTCATTTGTAATAGAAAAATATCCGGAACTTCACGCAATCCTCTTGTATCAGCCGTCCGATGAAGAAAAAGCAAACAAGATAGTAGATGGGTTAAAGAATGTCCTTCTTTCACCACTCACGCAAACTTTTGATCAATTTGCGGCAATGATAAAAAAACTATCTTTCCTTATATCTCCCGATACATCTGCTATTCATGTAGCTTCAGCATTTAGCATTCCTTCGGTTGTGCTCTATGTACAATCGAATAAATCCTTGCGCATTTGGGAGCCCTATGGAACAGATTATGAAGTGGTCGTTACTGCTGTAGATGACTTGTCAACAATTTCAGTAACGGAAGTTCAAACGGCTTTAAAGAAACTGACTGACCGATATCGCATACATACTCTCTAATGGACAAGAATAGGAATTCTCAGCACACCATGATTGAAAGGCTGGAATATTGGTGGAGGCATCGCATCGTATATCCATTGTTGCGATTGATATTTCATAATTCAAGCAATGAATCATCCATAAATATCCAGACGCTGGACAGCGTACTCTTCCTGAGATATGATCGAATAGGGGATATGATTGTTACAACACCTGTATTTCGGAATTTGAAACAATTGAACCCCGCATTAAAAATTGGAGTTTTTGCAAGTGAAACGAACGCAGAAATCATTCGCTATAATCCTTATGTGGATACGGTCTATGTGCTTCATACGAATTGGATAACGTTTATCGCTGAAATTCTGAGGGCAAGAAAATTTCACTATACGGTGGTATTGAATTTGATCTTCAACAGAACCACGAGCGGTGGAATATTAGCGAATATCATTTCTCCTTTAGGAATAAAAATAGGCCAGGGTGATGAGAAATACGGGTTCTACTTTAATCGACTTCTCACTATTTCACGAAAAAATAACCATATGATCGAGACTCTTGTTTTTATCATCAAAGAAGTCTTTGATATTCAACTCATACCTGATTTATTACACTATGAAATCTTTATTGATGAAAAGACCAGGAACAACATTGCGGCATACGTATCGAAATGGAACCTTCAGGCAAGGCAGCATTCTGCTGTTGGAAAATCATTTTATATTGTGTTCAATCTTTCCGCAAACGATTCAGTAAGGAGGATTTCAGCGGAACAAGCATATTCCATCGGAGAACATCTGGGTTCCATAACTTCATTTCGGACTCTTCTTCTTCACGCTCCTAAGGATCCACTCATGCTTTCAGTAAAGCAAAATCTTGTCCAAAGAACGAAATGTGTATCATTCCCCGGTCAGCGTGATGCTTCATTGCTCGAAATTGCAGCACTCATTGAAGGTGCACTTGCCGTGATAACACCGGATACATCCATTATTCATTTCGCGTCAGCAGCAAAGACACCTGTTCTTGGATTCTACACACAGATGCAGGATGTGCATGAGTGGCTTCCGCATCAAGTGAAAAATCGTCTTGTTCTTTCTTCTAAAAATGAGCCGACAAGTGCGATTCCTATTTCAAACATGATCCATGCTATTGATGATTTCCTTCTAGAACTTGACATAGAGTTTCATCGATAGATATGGAACAATATTTTTTATCCAAGTATTTTCGAGAAAGAATATAGAGTATGAAGTTTTTCAACAATCACGCAGAATTCCCAAAAGCAATGAGTCGTTTTGGACTTTATCTTTTTGCGTTTAGTATTCCGATATCGTTTGTTCCAGCTGAGTTTGCTATAGGTATTGCTTTCATAGGGTGGCTCTTCGAAGGTATAGTCAATAGGCATTGGCAGTACTATCCAACAAAATTATTTATTCCACTTTTATTCTATATTGTTTGGAACATACTTGCCTCCGGTATTTCTCCAAGGCCTGGGCATAGTCTATGGGCATTAGCAGATAATGAATGGCCTATGTTTATTATGCTGTTCATTTATTTTGTGGTTGATGATGTGAAAGTATTGAAAAGAATATTACATCTGTGGCTTTTTTCTGCCTCGGTATCTGCTCTCTACGGAATTTGGCAGACATTCTCAGGATATCAATTACATCGACATGACGCACTTGCTCCGATGGGTAGGTATTTCCGGGCAGCTGGTTTCAACGGATTTTACCTCACGTTTGCAGGATTCATTATGTCTGTTTTTCTCGTGAGTATTTGTCTTAGTTCTCAGATAGGCAAAGTGAAGTATCGGTGGGGTTATATTCTTGCCGCACTCATGAGTTTTTTAGCAGCGTTAGGGACATTTGCGAGAAGTATCTGGTTGTCGTTCGCAGTCGGTATTCCGATCTTCGGTTTTGTAAAAGGCAAACGAACAGGCGGTATGGTAACAGCCGCATTTCTTATTGCTGCTGTTCTCAGTGTGATCTTTATCCCTGCAATAAGAGATCGCGCATATTCCAGCATCGTTCCATCGGAAAATCAGACTCGTCTGAATCTCTGGCAGACATCCATCAATATGTCAAAAGATTCTCCTTTGACGGGAATCGGAGAAGACAATTTCGATTATTACTTTGACCGGTATAAAGTAGAAGGTTATTATGACGTAACGGTACACCCGCATAACGATTATCTTACGATTCTCGTGTCATCAGGAATCCCCGGACTGATTGCATTTCTCTCCATCTGGTTTGTCATTATACGAGCGGGATTCAAAACTCAAAAATATTCTTCAAATCCATTTCTTAAAGAACTCGCATTCGGCAGCACATTGGCGATTATTGGTTTTATGATCGGCGGACTTTTTCAGAACTATTATGGAACATTTGCAAACTGCTGGGGATGGTGGTTGATGGCAGGTTTTACGATGGCATCCGATCGTTTATGCGCAAAAGAAGACAATATTAAATTATAATATAATTTTTATATTCACCAATTCTCCAGCCGCATTGTGATTCGACAGCGTCGAGAATCTTTTCTTTCAGCGATTGTCGTGTTTTCATCGGATTGTATTTGAAAAGCCAATTCTGTTTAAGAATTCGTTCTGTCATCACTGCGGGATGTGAACCGTCAAAGACTATTAATTTGCCGCCTTGCTTATAATCATATTCGCTTACCCTTCCAACATGCCGATCAATCCAATCATCTGCATGCCATAGCTTGTTGAAGGATTTTTGCTTCAACTGCTGAATTTCCGGCGGTCTCACCCAGCCGTAGTGATGAATCGACGCATCGATGAGTTTCACGCGGAGCTTCCGTCCATTGATTCTAAATCCTTGAGCATCACCCCATGAACGTATTCCAATTTGAGGCCGCACAATTCGTATTTCACGACGATACCAGCGTCGAGAATTACCGACGTACTTATAGCTGCCGTAGAAATGTTTATAATTGAAAAGAAGACCTTCCACATCGTCCGCATCTTGATAACGCAACATTGCTTCTTTCATTGCCGGATAACTATTTTCATGCAGTACTTCATCCGCCTGAAGATATACTGCCCAATCACTTTGAATTTGATCGAGCGCAATGTTTGTTTGTTGGGAAAGAATTGTCCCGCCTTCGCGGATAGATTCATCCCAGACTGTTTCAAGAATTCTGATTTTAGAAGAGTGGAGTGATTGAATCCGTTTTAAAGTATCGTCTTCCGAACGACCGACGGCAATGACGACCTCATCGCAGAGGGGAAGGAGGGAGCGAATGGATTCAAGAAAAGGATAGTCATACTTCACACCGTTGCGTACGAATGTGAAACCGGATACTTTCATTTCACCGTATCCATGTTAGAGAATAAAGCCAATCGACAGGAGATGAGAATTACCGACTTGTAAAGAAAATGGAACATACGCATAGTCGATCTTGGCAAAACTGTAACGAATTCCCAACCCTGCAGAAAAACCGCGAGTATCAATTCCCGTTTGGTAACCAAAACGCGCCGTGAGTGTCTGATTGAAGATGACTTCGCCACCAAGACCGTAATGATTAACGGAAGTAATAATTTCGGAAGAAAATGCTGCAGCGATTCTGAAAATCATTTTATCGATCTTGGATGTATACGTCCCGCCAAAGCGTATTTGTGTCGGTAAATCTGTTCGATCATTCCGGAATGCAGCAAGCGAACCTGCATTCGTCACGGAACACCCGAGACGAAGGCCGTCGACCTGCGGTGTGTAGAGAATACCTGCGTCAATTCCATAGCCGGTCGCTTCGTCAACAAATATTTTTTCATAGAGATATTTTGGTGCGATGCCTAATTGAATATTCTGAGTCAATTCAACGCCATAGGTCAATTGAATATATGCAGATTGTGCATCGAATGTTCCGAGTGCGGGTCCTGGGTTTGTACGCAATTCGATTCCGTTGACGCTTGTATTTGCTATCGAAAGTGAAAAAGAACCAATGCTCGACGGAGCAGCTATCGATAAGTACTCTGTTCGAATGTCTTGAATCCATTCCGTATGTGAAAATAAAACTTCGTAGGTTTCGAGAGATGCAATATTTGCAGGATTGATAAGGATCGATTGCAGTGCCGTTGGATCTGCAACAAATGATTCACCTGTCGCTGCTACGAACGGAGTTGTCGGAAACTTTAAACTGACATCACCCTTGGAAGTACCCTGCGAAAGCAGGAGGGAAGGGAAAAAAAGCAATAATAAAATAATTTTCCGTTTCATTAGAATCTCAACGCTAATGAAAGAATATGGATACCGCTAGGACTGTAAGGTTCAAACACATAGGCATAATCAAAAGAAGGAGTCCAATTTGCTACTTTAGTTTGTACAGATATCCCCAGTGACGGTTTTGCAGGCAAGTCTGCATTCATCCCAATCTGATCAATGCCGCCGCGAATATAAACGCCGTCATACACTTCGATTTCTGAACCAACGCGAGCATACTGCGCAGAACCAATAGACTCAATTTCCCCGGACAATATCAATGGATAGCTTTGAGGCATCCAGCTCAAGCCGATTCGTTTTCTTGATGGTAAATAATCTGAATACGAACTGCCGAGCTGACCATAAAGCTGAGATGAATCCCATTTATATTTAGCATTTATATCCTGTAAGACGGCCCCGATTGCAAATTCCTGTGATAGTAAATAGAGTACGCCTATATCAACACCAGCGGTGGTGCTTTTCATTCCTGTAAAAAGAGAATAGTAAAGAATTTTCGCTGTAACACCAAAGGCAAAGCTGGACGATGGTTTAATTCCAAAGGAGAACATAAAAGCATTTTCCGATGTACTATAGGTTTCAGTGTGGATGCCGTCAGGGTCGCGGCCATCTATATTTCCGACTCCGGCATTGATAATGGACAATGAAAAGCCTGCGTTCGGTTTAAGACTTTTTGTGTAACTTAAAAAGTTGAGTTTTCTATCCAGAGAGAGAACCCCATATGTTGCACTGACCGTCGGATCGGATTCAAAAGGAACGAGTGCCGGATTGTAGTAAGATTGCACATCGCCGCTTAGGACAGCAGTCATTGCATTTCCCATCGCCATTCCGCGCGCGCCAAATCCCATGCGCATCGGTCCGCCTGCAAGTCCGCCGTCAGAGGAACTGCTTTGAAGTTGACTGAGAGCAACGCTGAATACAATCAAAGACAACAGAACGATTGCACTAACAGCACGGGAAAATGTTTTCATCGCACCACCAAAATCTTTCCCCAAAGAGGCGTTTGATTACCAATTTCCACTCGATAAAAATAAACACCATTTGCTACGATAGAATGATTGTCATTTTTGCCGTTCCAGATTTCATCGTACTCTTTTCCGCCAAGACGAGGCGCTTGTTGTATTATTGTGCGGACAGGGAGCATCGCAAAATCAAAAATACGAATTGAAACATCCTGTGTACCGGGATGATTAGTCCCAATGCTGTAGTGGAGACGAACCGGTTCATTATTCGGAGCAAAAGGATTAGGAAATGAATACGTGCGCCGGTCATTGCCGACCTGTTCAGCTGCTCGAAAAATGTGCCATACAGAACCAAATTGTTGAGACGGTGAATCTATCGTATAAGCAGTGCCTTCCGCTCCGCCGAACCAAACAGTATCACCTTGAACACCTGCGACATTGCATATGGGTGAAACAAACCGCTGAAGATTTGCGGGATCATAAATAGACCCATTTCGTATCCAGCTTTCTCCAAAATCTGAAGATCTGAATAATCCATTATCTGTGGCAACATAGACCACCGAATCTTTGAACGTGATGTTGTGAGCCCACTCACCCAATAATGTGGTCTTCCAAGTAGCACCGCCGTCTGCAGAGTAACTCACACCTTTCACCTCGTCCGAGGCGACTGCATTGACAGTTGCCGCCCACATAATCCGTTGATTTTTCCATCGTTGTTCATTCAATGCTACAACGAAATCTCCTGAGATAGCTTGCGACTGGTTTTGATGCGAATATTTGCGCCAACTTGTTCCGCCATCGATAGATTTATTGATGCCATTCGCTGTTCCTGCCCAAATCGTTGAATCATCGCTTGCAAAGACAGCGAACAATTTATGGTTGTTATTCTCTGTCAACGTATCTATCTTTCCGTTGATAGTGAATATCTTCCCGACTGGTGAAAGCTCGAAGGCAAAATTAAGCGGCATGGAAATGCTAATCGAATCAAGATTATCGGGCGGCAGAATAACTCGCTGCCAAGTTTTACCGGAGTCCGTGGATTTGCGAAGCCCGCTGGCCCAACTAGCAGTCCAAACGGTATTCTTTGTAAGAGCAATATCATACGTTACACTCTGCTGCGGTACAGTAATATCCAAGGCAAGTATTTTATTATCGCCGTACATCAGGGTATCTATTGTTGTACCGCTGTCTTTGGGTTGAGGAATAAATAACCACGATAGACCACGATCGGTCGAAGTATGCAGTCCACCGCCTGTCGAGATCGACTCTCCGTTGAGATCTGTCGAATATGCTGTTGCGATCCACATGAGGTTGTCGCGGATTGCAATTGCTGTAATACCTTTCGTATCAAACGTGCCGGTATTTGAGAAATTGGTCCAGCTCATTCCGCCGTTCACTGTCAGACTCAATCCTCCTTCAGTTCCAAACCAAACTGAGTCTTGTTGAACAAGAATATCATCGACGGAATTCGACCTTGGTAATGGACTCGTCCACCCAGTATTGAATTTGTATGTCTTTGGCAATTGTGCAATCGTAGTTACAGAACAAAGACAAATTCCCATAAATATTAGAAATACTTTACTCATTGTGGTGGAACTGTAGTATTGACAATAACAATTGTGTGTGTTAATACATTACTTGAATCGTTTGACCGATCGACTGCGCGAAAACGAAAAAGATACGAGCCAAGATCTGGAGGTGGAGTAAGACTTACGATTTCCTCATACGTACTATCATTTGACGCCTGTAATGGCAGCACTTTACCGCTTGGTGTAAATCGTGAAACGGACTTAATATCATTTTGTCCATCGGGATCAATAACCTTTACGCTGATCTCAAAGGTATTTATTCTCGCGAGGTTAATCGTATCAGGAGCAAAAAGGTCCGAAATTACCGGTGGATGGTTTAGACGAACTATTTGTACCGGCAGGATTAAGGTATTGCTAAGATATCCTGCCGTACTTTCACTCCATAGATTGATTGAAAAGGCTCCTACAAAATCTCGTTGAATCTGGAATTTAACGTACCCGGAATAAACATTATCATGTGCTTTTGTATCCGGGGGGATGCCGTCGTCATGTAAAGTGCCTTCTGTCAGGGAAGATGAAAAATTATAATTTAATACAGAATATCCTACAAGGGAAACGTTCACTCTATTGGCAGCAGAATCAATTCTTACTTGTGCAACTCCACTGATTGTTATCGTATCATCAGAACTTCGCACTGAATGCCCTGCAAGGTTGATGGTATCGGTGTTGACAACGGAGACAGAAAAATTTGCATTCTGTATGAACGGTGCACTGCTGGCAGAATCGACGACCGTACTGTAATTTTTTTCACATCCGTACAGATAAAGCACGATGAGGATAACGACGAATAAAAAGAAATTATTTTTAAGAAGAAGCTGACCCACAGATTGCTTTCGTACTATTTTTTATTTGTGACTAAAAAGAAATTAGCAATCGTCTATCTGTGAGCCTTTGTTAGTGAGGTTATTTATTTAACTGAATGTAAGCTATAAAAGATTTTTGAAATAGTCAACTCCATAAAACAAAATCCATAAAACAAAATGAAAGCTTTGGATTTTTCCAAAAAAATATATTGCAATCCGCCATTTCTTTTATTGGAGTATTATTATTAACAGAAGTTACGCAATGTGAGTTAATTTATAGCAACGAACGCTTACGTTATGGACAAATAAAATGGAGGAGCATCGATTTTAGCCACATTTCAAATCGTTTTGGGCTAAAGCCCAGATTTTTTGAAGATATTAAAACCACGATCTGAAGATCGGAACAATTCTTTATTACATTCTGAGTGATATCAGATATTAAATCACATATGGAGAATTAAAAATGAATCACAAAGTCCATTATCCGACCGTGAAGGGATTCAGCGAAAAGGAAAGAAAGAAAATGATTATGCAGATCCAACCTATGATCATTCGCCGGCTATCCAGAGGAGTCTCATCGGCAACGGGCGGGTGAAATAATTTTACGACATAGAGCGCAATCATTGCCCATAAGAACCATGCAGACCAGCTATATTGAGCGAAAGGAACAATTTGCCCTACATCATGCTTATAAACAAATCCCAGCAGTGTTCTCAGCAGTGCGTCAGAAATTGAAGGAGCACTCAGTGCAAGAAGAGCGTAGAATGATGTACGGGCAATCCGCTGGTGATCTTTGCCAAACATCGCATAGATCAAATGACCTCCATCAAACTGTCCCATCGGAATTAAATTGAGTGCTGTGACAAATAATCCGAACCAGCCGGCGCAAAGGAATGGATAATGGTAAATCTCGCTCAATGGCGGAACAAATTGCTGTGAAGGATTCGTCAACAAGTTTTGTAATCCTGAAAAAAGAAGGGTATTTCCAAAAGCAAGTGAAACACCTTGCGTGGATGCAGATGCGTTGAGAATGAAATCATAGTCTGGATGAATAGCAAGAATAAAAACCCGGGATGGAAGATGGAGAAATCCATACGTCAGAACGAGAAGAGAAGCGATAAATCCGGCAATGGGGCCTGCAACTCCGATATCGAACATAGCTTTTTTTGAAGGTACAACAGACTTTGTACGGATAACTGCCCCAAAGGTACCGAAATTTAAAAAAAGCTGAAGGAGAACCGGGATAGGCGGGAATGGAAGAAAGTACGGCAATGTGGCATCGACATGGTGATAACGGGAAGCAAAATAATGTCCAAATTCATGGCAAGCAAGAATGAACAGGATAGAGGCCGAATAAGGGATACCAAGATGAAAATTGCTCAGTTCAAAGGGATCCCTGTTGAGCCATAATACTCCTGCAATCGTAGTTGTGAAAAATGTCAGCAAAAATAAACCCAAGTGCAATAACCATCGGAGCACAGAAGCTGCATTCCAGTTTCTTGTTTTTAAATTATCGAATGATAGATTCTGATTGAATTCCATTGTTCTCATATATACAATTATTGTTTAAGATACAGAAAAGTTCTGTCACTTTATAATGACTCATTATCACTCATGCGCGAACCACAAAGGATCTGTCATACAAAAATGCGGCTGGCCATCATATGAATCCGTAGACGAAGTCCATACTTCTGCTCTAATGTAACTTTCACATTCAATCTCAAATGTAAAATTTCTATCGACATTAAAACTTTTCAGATCCTTTTCGAAAATTAATTCCGTTTCCTTCTGACCAACAATACCTTTAAAAACAGTGAGCAAATCGATTGAACCATATTCAGTTGAAGAACGTACTTCAAGCAAGATCGTGTGCTTTTTGCCGTAATAACTGCATCCAATCGAGCTCAAGGTGTGAGTTGACGAAATAACTCTTAAATTCATCACAGGTCCATCAGTTATAATTGACATACCTAAACGGAGTGCATCTAAAATATGAACTTCAGAAAGCGAATCAAGGTATACTCCTGTTCGCATTTTGCCGAATATTTGATGTTCCATCTCATGAATCTTTACGAACGGAATACCGATCTGCCTAAATCGACTGAAGTTGCCATGCGCATCATTTCCAGCCAAGACAAAAAGCCGTCTGCCCTGAAGAAGGGCATGAATCCATTCTCGATATCCTTCCTGAAATCCACCTGAAAGTTGTCCATTCGCAAATTGAATTCCCGACAATTTCGGATTTATCATGTCACGATTATGCCATGTACCGCGATGCAAGAGCAGCCGTTGGATGAGTGAAACCGGCTCGCGCGGATGAGCTGCATAAGCAAGTGCAGACAATTCTTTCTCTTCAAGAACTTTCTCACTTGTATATTCACTTCGGGTTTTGAACCACCGTTCTGCTCCATCGCCTGTTCCGGCAAAAAACTTTTTATTTCCAAGAAGAAGCATATGAACATTCTGACCGGCAGAATTGAGACATGTTACTTCTTCACCTCTCACAATTGTAAAATCCGAACGTGTTGAGTTGAGGTCATGAACCTCTTGTTGTAATTGCCGCCATTTTGGTACGCTGGGATCATTTATTAAATAATTATTAACATCGTCATCCAAATCGTAAGAATGATCTGTTACACAAAAGAACGATAATCCAAGTGATAGGCATAATTTGACTGAAGCGTCTAGTGGTGAGCCAAATTCTACCTGGTCATCTGTATAGTTGGAATGTGAATGACATTCTCCAAGGTATAAATGTTCGAATCTCGGAAGACGATTTGACGATACAAATACTTTCAAAGGCAAATGTGACGATGTCCTATGATTATCGTTATGATAAAATCGCTTCCGATTATTATCGTTAAGTTCAAAGAGAACATCGCATTCGATAGTACCAGTTAAACCGAAAATGGGTATCTCAAAAACGTGGTGCCATAGCTTTTGATTTATTTCTAATGATGAATTCAAAAGATTTTTTTCTAAAACAATCAATCCTTTTGAACGAATAGTAAGTATGATTCCATCTAATTTTGCAGGGAAGAGATGAGCATCCTTCACGAGGATAAGAATTGGCAGCATAGAATTAGGCTCAAGACGATGTGGTGCATCGGCAATTATCTCCGGTTCACGCTTACGCAGAAAACTTAAAAAATATCGAAAGCGGTAATGTGTTTCAGCGTAAAGAAAAATCGGTATCGCATGCCAGATGAAAGAAGGAAGATGGGTCAAAACTCGCGTCCTTTCCATTTCACTTTTCCGCCGAAGAAAACTAAGAAGGGGAGGAGCAGCACGTAAATCGTGAAATAAATTTCAAACCAAGAAAACCATCGCAGATCTTCCTTCCGGTCAATCCGGTTAAGGATTTGATAAAGGAATACATAATCCGCTATAAACTTGATTATAAGAGCTGCGGCAGCTTGCATGACTCCGCCCCCCATAAGCATAATCCATGGAGAAATATGCATTAAGTAGCCAATGACCATTATTACAAAACCAACCGGTTTCATATCAAGTCCACCCTTGCCCCATCTGTGTTTTTGGCTGAAAAGATAATGGAAATTCGGACATGGTTTGCTTTCGACAAGATGTCTTAAATCAATAGGATACAAGTATTTCCATTTCTTTAAACCAACAATTGCTTGAACGACCGTATAATCTTCCGTCACACTAAATTTCAATTTTCGGTACCCGCCTACTTGATCATAAGCTGATTTTCTGAATGAAAGGTTGTTACCAATACTACCGAGAGGATTGCCCAATCCGGCTGTTGCAGCAGCCATACCAAGAATGAATGTCCAGTCTAGCGACTGCATTCCTTCAAATGGGGTTGTTGCTTTTTGAAGTGTGAATCCGCCGACTAATCCAACTTTAGAACTGTATCGATTAGCAGTCTGTTCCACCCAGGTTTTTTGAACCGTGCAATCCGCATCAGTAATGAGAATAATTTCTCCTTTAGCGGCTTCAATGCCTTGAGCCAGTGCATTCGCTTTACCGCGAACAATTGTATCATCTTCAACTTGAATCAACCTCATATTCGAATACCGTTTAACAAATTCGATGCATATCGTTTCTGTGCCGTCAGTTGACCCGTCATTGACAACAATGATTTCATACAACGAAACCGGATACGATTGGTGTGCAACCGACTCAAGACAATCGGGAAGATTAGCTTCTTCGTTCCTCGCAGCAATAATAACAGATACAGTAAGGTTTGTCGGACTTATTAATTGGTCTCGATTACGCTTCAATCCAATTAAAAATATGCATACTTGACAAACGTAGAGAATCGTTACAATGAAAAGAAAAAGTTGAAAAGTCATAATGGCAGCGTCTTAAAAACAAATTCTCTCTTAAGTAAGATATTGAAAATGACAGGAAGATATGTCTGTCCTCTTTCCAAAGTTAGTTCATTATCGTGAAATAGAAGGATAGAGCCGTTTTTTGTATTTGGTATAACACGAGTTGAAATATCCGTAACGGAATTCAGCCTGTAGTCTTTACTGTCAACATCCCAAAGTACGCACGTTAATCCTATTTCCTGGAGTACATCCATAATGGTCCAATTGAGATAACCATATGGCGGCCGAAAATAATAAGAATGCGTGCCTATAATCGAATCAATGACCTCCTGTGTATGAAGGATTTCATCTCTTATGAATGTTTTAGTCTTAAAAAAGAGATTAGCATGTGTGAAAGAATGATTAGCAATTTGATGTCCTTCCCTATGTATCTGTCGAACAAGATCAGGAAATTTTTGCGCATTCTGCCCAAGAAGAAAAAAAGTCGCCTGGATATTATGCTTCTTTAATTCCTGGAGAACTATGGGAGTTGCAAGGGGATGGGGGCCATCGTCAAAAGTCAAATGTATGTTCTCATCCGTCGTTTTGAAGAGAGCCGATGGAAATAATTTCTTCTTTAAAACTTGGTTATTCCATCTCATCGCCTTATCGCCCGCCCTTTCCACTGCAGAGAACAAATCTGTCCAATTGCTGCAGCAATCACAATATACGGAACGTGCAAAAGCTCCGCAATAAGAAAATGGAAAATTGGAATGCGTTGAAAGAATAGTCTTGCACCTGAATACAGTACAAAGTAATCGACAAACACTTTGCCTCCAAACACAAGCAGCACAGGCAGTAAGAGCTGTTGATCGAAAGGAATTAACAATGCTGTCAATGCAAAACTGAGAAAAAATAAATACAAAAAAATGAGCGTAACCAGTATCGATGTATCTTCGTAGCGGCCGCGTTTGTTTGCCCAGCGGATGCGCTGTCGAAGAAACGATATCATCGTATTTGACGACCTCGTCGTAATCACAGCACCCAATTCTGGAGCAAATACAACTTTACCTATTTTTCTCTTAATCATTCTATTCATCAGCGATTCATCATCGTTAAAACTTCCGGCGCTGCCGAAACCGCCAACAGAAATAAAAGCATTTCTCCTATAGGCAAGATTCGCTCCGTTGCAAATTATCGGCCTCCCTGAACCAATGAGTCCTGCTGCAGTTGTGATAAGTCCAAGAAATTCTAGTCGTTCAAGCTTCGAAAAGAAATTTGTGGAAGCTTGTTCCGATACCGGTCCGGCAACAAATACAACGTTGTCTTCAAAATGATTGACCATAATCTGAATCCATCTCGGGGGTGCAATGCAATCGGCATCCGTGGCAAGGATGATTTCTCCTGCAGCTTGACCAATTCCCTGAGCTATTGCCAATGGTTTTCGTCCGGTTCCTCGTTCGGTTCCGGCCGGCAGAGAAAGAAGATGAACATTTGAATATCGTTCCGAAAAAGATCGTACAATGGATGAAGTCATATCCGTCGAGCCGTCATCGACAATGATAATTTCATATCTATTGGCAGGATACGTTTGCTGGACAAGAGATTGGAGACACTGGCCAATAGATTTTTCCTCGTCCCGAGCTGCTACGATGACAGAAACAATCGGCTGGCTGCCTGCCGCCGGAGCATGCCGAAGTGAAAGCAAACCTATATGAATGCGTGTAATGAAATAAATGTAGTAAATCGTAAAAATCGTAAGCAGGCCGAGTGCTGTCGTTTCAATCATTTTATCCTTGTCTTATTATTTTTCCAGAACTGCATAAATTTAAATGCTGAAAATTGTTCATGACGTAGAAAGTACGTTCCAAGAATACTGGGAACAAGTATATTGATGAAAAAAAGCATCAACGACGCATTCAATGCGGCAGCTTGTGAAATTCCATAGATCGAAAAGAAATAGATCGAACCAGCCTCTCGAATACCAAGATCACCTATCGAAATTGGAAGCAGTGATTTGAGAAACATCATAGCGCTTGTAGCAATGAAAGCATGCGTAAAACTGATTTTGGCGAATCCATTTATGAGGAAAAACATTTGTAAAATGAGAATACCTTGAAAAGCAAGCGTGCAGAGAACGGTCGCGAATAACTGCCGGGGATTGAGAAAATTCAATCCATCTAAAACTCCCGTCAGCCAGGGTTTCTTGAAAAAGGAAGTGTTGAGACGGTGGCCAAGGGCAGCGATCATTCCCAGGCGCATAATAAAAATGCCCGAAAGGAACACGATGATGACAGTTCCTACTGCAATAATGAATGTATTGCTGATTGTTAAACACGCAATGCTCACGATGCCCGCACAACTTGTGACAATGAATATCTGTGCTTTGTCTAAAAGTGTCAACCCAACAAGATGAGATCGTTTCGTATCGGTGATATGCAGTGCGCGGCCGGCGAAATCACCTATTTCACCCGGCGTGAATGAACCGAGGGAAATTCCAAGCATAACCGAACCAAATGCTTCTGCAAAAGTCGGGTTATCTTTAACCGAGCGAAGCATGGTGTGCCATTTAAATGTGCGTATGCCTATGTTGACAAATAAAAGTAAGGCGGCAATAATAAGACAACCGCTGTCAGCAGACGTATAAGCAACAATGACATTCTGCCATTGTACCAGCGAAATAACAAAGTAAAGAACTAATCCACCCACAAGAACGCGAGTGGTAAGAGAGAATAGTCTTTTCCAGATTTCTTTCGATTCACTCATTTCGATTTTTCAACTCTGCTTCCATGCAAATTTTCTGAAAAAACCTAGCGGACCAATGAGTGAATTGTAAATTATATACAGCGCTTCCATCAGAATAAACGACCGCTGAAAATTATGCATGTCAAATATCCGATTGGAATATTTGAACAATACACTATCGGCTAATAATTTTGAACAAACGACGGTGATCATCACAGGCAGTGTTACAATATCCATGAGAAACAAAAGAGGAGAGATCAGGAGCAATAAATTTGATGAATGGTATAAGAAAAAAAAGAGCATCATCGGCATTGTGAAAAACTTGGCGGCCGAGAAATGTCTTTTACGCTGCTCTACAAACGACCAGAAGTTCATCGGCGGTACCGTCGGAACAAAACTTTCCGGTGTATGGACATAATGAATCTTCCAATTCGTCTGTCTGCGGACGAGCTGTAAAAAAAGATCATCATCACCGCTGACAGACATTTTAATTTTCTCGAATCCATGTACTTCATCGTACACCTTTCGTCTGTAGGCAAGATTTCTTCCTGTGCAGAGCCAGCCGATGTTCCAGCCGATCGAACCGGCCGACCACATTGCGGCACGGAATTCTTCATACGCGATGAAATCGAAGAATATTGAATTAAATAATCCGTAGGCAGAAATTTTGTCGTTGGGTATTTGATAAGGCGAATAGCCGGCAACAAGTCCCACGTCAGGTTTAAAGCTTTTTGCCAATTCCTCAATCCAGGTAGGAGGGGGAAAGCAGTCTGCGTCTGTAAAACAGAGAATCTCGCCTTTGCTTGATTCAATACCCGCTCTAAGGGCATTTTTTTTTGCGGGCATATCGTCTTGAAGTCCTGCGATATTGATGCCTGTGATATGGGAATACTTCTTTTGGAAATCGGAAATCAAACGGGCTGTCGTATCTGTAGAACGATCATTGACAATAATGATTTCGCAGTGTGTATAGGTTTGATGCACCAGGCTTTGAAGAAGTTGGAAAATATTTTTTTCTTCATTGCGGGCTGCTACAATAATGGAGACAAAAGGGTGCTCATTGCTCTTGGAATCATCCAATCGTTTTAAACCGGCTGTCATACCAACATGAACGAGCAGGTAAAAGACAGCGGCAAGCAAGAGAAGTAAATCGATAATAAATGAAATTTCCATTACATACCTATAATCGGAAATAATGGTTTCGGATGCAACGCCCAATCCAACCTTCATCAACCTCGATAAATATCATCCATGCAATTGAAAATCGCGTTTCTTCCATATATATTGTGAAAAATTATTCCATACGAGCGAGTAAACAATCATGAAACCACTGGTCATAGGATTAGCAGGCGGCACAGGATCCGGAAAAACTTCGGTTGCAAATAAAATTTTGGATCGTCTCGAGAGAAATCATATCGTGGTTCTTCAGCACGATTCGTACTACAAAGACATTGAAAAATTCGGCGGGCTACCTGCGGATAAAATTAATTTCGATCACCCGGACTCGCTTGAAACGGATAGCCTCATTCAACACATTCAGCAACTCTGCGAAGGGAAGACGATTTATCAACCGATTTATAATTTTGCAACAAACCGCAGAATGGTTGAGACTCAGCAAATTGCACCGAAAGAAATCATTATCGTAGATGGCATTTTGATTTTTGTTGAAAAACGATTGCGAGAACTGATGGACATTAAAATATTTATCGATACCGATGCCGATGAGCGCTTGATCCGAAGAATACAGCGTGATACTCTTGAGCGCGGGCGTTCTGTGGAAACGGTGATGACCCAATATCTCGGAACGGTGAAACCGATGCATCTTGAATTTGTAGAACCAAGCAAACACTGGTCAGATATTATCATTCCCCGCGGCGCGGACAATCTCGTTGCAATCGATATGGTTGTAACGAAAATAAAATCTATGATTGCAGAGAAAACAGCAATTCCCGAACAATCATAAACTCATTCAAAACTCAAGCTGCGGTGAAGTTGCACTCCTGAACCAAAATGCTGTAAGTGCAATTCCCTTCCGGCGTAAACTATTTTTATTTACCAAAATGTGGACGACATCCTCGCAAAGCGCCATTCTTTG